>Ga0334884_1000015_pt1 | contig 294726 bp, 239 predicted proteins | sample GraSluR1_MG_7_FD_207215 | JGI IMG/M metagenome (GOLD analysis project Ga0334884, IMG submission 207215) | Sludge microbial communities from methane-producing bioreactor in Wageningen University, Netherlands - Granular Sludge_12_05 R1 | ecosystem: Engineered > Bioreactor > Anaerobic >... | reverse complement strand
TTACTCCGCTGAGTAAAACACGTCCGCCCCAGGGGGTGTAAGTATATTCGCTTACCAGTTGCCCGGTGGCATTGGTTACCCGTTCGATGGAGCCCAACAGATCGGTGTGGATATAGTACAAGCCCGCACCCGAACTGGTTTTGCGCTGCATGGCTGTTAAACCGGCAGGCGTGTAAAGATAATCGGTTTCTGTAACATTCCCAAATTCGTCGGTTTCTTTTTCGTAAGTGCCGAAGTAATAGCGGGTTTTAACGCGTCCGCTGATGTTAACATCATTGTACACGGTTTTGATGCGCTGCTCGTCCATGCCGTAAAAGATGTCGTACACCCTATTAATTGTCTGTTCATCAACACCTTGCCTGATGCGACTTACCTTATTAAAAGCTGTGTATTCAATGAATTGTTTTTGATTGGTTACACCTGCTCCCACATTATCGATGCCGCTTATGGCATGGGGTCGGGGCGTATCGTAACGGTAGGTACCTACATCCGATTTGGTAGCGATGTTCCCGTTGGAGTAATAGACCATTTCGTGGCTTAACTCATTATTCAGGTAAGCTTGGGTAAGCCGGTCCAGTACATCGTACTCGAACAACTCGCTGCGATTGTTTTTCAAATCGGCGCGGGTATGCAGATTGCCCGTTTGGGGATAGTATGTATAGCTGTTGCTTTGTATATTTATTGGGGAATCAGGGAAACTGGTCAGGATGCTTTCCAGCTCTCCGCGGTCGCTAAAGGTGCGCTTCGTCACAAGACCATTGCCCAAAGTATAGTTGGTAAACTGACCTTTGCTGTTTTGTTCGTTGCCTTGCCATATTACCGTATTGCCCAAAAGAATTTTTTCCAGATCGCCATAATCGTTATACCGGTTGGTGGTAGTAAAGCCGCTGGGCGAAGTGCTGGTTAACGGTCGCCACAAATCGTCGTAAGTATTACTAAAGGTTACAGTTTGTCCATCGTAACTGTCAGTTACAGATGTAAGTTGATGCTTGTTGTTATAACCGTATTCCTGTAAGTGTTTTAAAACACCTTGCTCATAAAGCCCGATAGATTTTATCTGTCCCACACCATTACCCGATGGTACATAATTGTGCTTGGTAGTTGTTATTTTATTGGAGCCATTTTCGGTTATTGTTTTAGTGTCTATTCTGCCGTATTTGTCGTATAGCATTACCGTAACATCGCCTTTGGCATTGGTTTGAGTTTCCAACAATCCTCCGGCATAATAAGTGAACGAAATATTCCCTGCATTGGGGTCTTTAAGAAGTTTTTGATTACCGTAAGCATCATACTCTATTTCGGTTTTACTACCGTTGGATGTGATTGTAAGGGGCTGTCCGGCAGCATTGTAGGCATAGCTAATTGTACCTCCGGCATCGGTGCGCTCCACAACCAATCCGTGTTTGTCGCGAGTTTCGGTTTTCTTTTGAGCAGCATCGGGCGGCGTAATGGTGGTTTTGCCCCGAGAGTAAGCATAAACGGTAGTGAGGGTTTGCTGGCCGTCAAACACATGCTCGCCGGTCACCCTACCCAATATGTCGTCGTATACGTATTCGGTATAAAGTTCCACTTCATCGTCGTAATGAGGCAGTGTGGATTTAGCAAGCTGCCCCCTGGAGTTATACACCTTGGAAGATGTGAGTTTTCTTCCCTGCCAACCTGTTTGTTCGGTGTAAACTTCCCTGCCATATTGATCGAAATAGGTTGATGTTGCGCTTTTATTGTGGGTGCCTGCAACGGTTTGTTTATAGATGGCATCATTCGAAGTCGTCCATTCCCAGGTATGGTTTATTATCTCTCCTGTGGGAAGCAGTTCATTCTTCAATCGGCCGAATTTGTCGTAATTATATTCGGTTTCAAACCCATAAATATCGGTTTTCTTTGTCACATTGCCGGTAGCAAAATCGTACATTGTGCTTTCGGTTAACCCAAGGGGACTGGTTACAGAAGTACATAAACGATAATAGGCGTCATAATCATAGGTTGTAGTTTGTGATTGTAACCTTGCAGGCGTTATTTTTTTCTCCTTCACCTTTCCTTGCGGATAGTAAGTATATTCGGTGATTAGTTGTCCATCGGTATTGGGATAAACGATTACTTTACCCGCTTGCCCGGCTCCGTTGTAATCCGTATAATTGGTTTGATGCACAATATCGGGAACACCAGTACGCTGTTGTGTTATTTTTATAGTTTCGGGTAAATAGGCTACGCCTTGTCCATTTCGTTTTACATAAGTGGTTTCGGTTATTTTGGTAGCATCCCCCATACTCTCCACTTGTTTGGTTACGTTCCAGTAAACATCGAATTCTACATTGCTTATCGTTTTCGAAGTACCGTTTAAATAATCGGTCGATGTAGAAGAGCTAACATACGGCATAAAACGGTTGATGCCGGTTTTGCCTTTTGCTATCGGGTTTACTGATGAATTTCCATCGACTATCTGATTTTCCAGCATCGAACATGACAGCAGTGTATTTGAAGCGAATACTTCCTGGCGCTTAAGTTCCGGTCCGTAATAGCTTGTGTTTACACCATAGGTCGATTGGGTTCTTAAACCGGTGCGTGTATTGGTAGCATTTACAGTCTCGAAACCTAAAAAACCTTTACCTTTCAGATGTGTTTTGGGCCTACCATAATCGTATGTGGTGGTGGTGCTTCCTTTATCTGTATGTGCTGTTACCAGTATCAACGGTTTGTTGACATGCATAATATCGGCTACATCCGAATCGGCTAATCCGTAAGTTATAGTGGAGTACGAGAAGCTATCGCTTTGTCCCATATTATTACTAATGCTTGCAACCCTATATCTGCTTGACGCATCGGGAACCGTAAATGCCCTGTAATTGCTGCCGGAGCCAAAAACCAAGTCCTGGACGCCATCGCTGTTTATATCCATAGCAATGGGGTTCATTCGCGACAAGCGTTCACGGATAGTTTGTACACCATCAGCCACAAATCGACCATTTACATTTTTATAAAAGTACCAGGTGGTATGCGTAAATTGTCCATTTTTAAACGTTTCGTCCGCCAAAACAACATCAACCATACCATCGCCATTGTAGTCGATAGGAAATGCCATGCAATGCTCGTTGCTGTTTACATTGTACATCCTGTGTAAGTAAGGCAAGTCTATTTTTGTCGGTTCGATATCATAGCTCCCGTTGTTGATCAATACCAACCATCCGTATTTAGCGTAGTTATGCTTATTGTCGTTTGCTTGCACCAATAAATCAGTTAATCCATCGCTATTGTAGTCGATAGGAATAATATTATTGTATAATGCGATATGATCGACAAACCACGGTTTATGAAAAAGATATTCACTCCACGCAGGTGAAACTACTTTTACAAATGCCTTTTCTCCATATGTTTTGTTACTCTTTTTCTCAACACTTAATTTCATGAAATCAACAATGCCGTCAGCGTTAAAATCGCCGGAGACTTGTTGGCTTTGAAAATGACAAATTTCATCATCTAATAAGATGGATGTTTCCTCAAAAGGATCATTTGCCGAACCTAGAAAAACAGATCCGAAATACGATGAATAAGCATAGCTATCAAATTTTCCTATAAAGGGAAGTATAACTAAGTCAAGAAATTCATCATTATTGTAATACGTTAATATTGCATCATAGGAGTATGATTTATTATAACTCGACGTTGCGAACGTGTAGTTTATACGTGATTTATTCTCCATTACTCCATTATTATAAGCAAGAACTGAGATATGAGTTCTTTCGATCAGTACAATCTCATCTTTTCCATCATTATTTAAATCTCCAATAACAAGTTTCGGCTTAAAATATGGATAGGATTCGGTGGTGCTACCGAAACGGACTAACGCCAATGTCGTATTTTTCAATACAACACGAATATAACCATCCTCATTGTTTTTTTCACTCCCTCCCCACAGTTCCACTTTATCGGTATATCCATCGCCATCAAAATCGCCTGAATAAAGGCTCGTATTCAATGAGGTATTAACTTTGGGGTCGCTCATTTGTCCCAATGAAACCAATTGAATCGAATTATTATCTCTTCCCCAGTTAATTTTTGTTTCAGCAATCTTGCTATTATCTGGCGTAAAGGCAGTTACCGTGTTTAGTCGCAAGTCGATGTCGCTTTGTATATAGTTGAACGTATATGTTTTAACTTTTTTATTGTCGTGGTATACGGTAATGTTATCAAGTATTTTATTCTGATTTGTCCAAAATCCATTAATACAGTATTTTTTATTATAGGCAACATATTTCCTGTCGTTACGATGTCTGGGATAATAATTAAACTGAATCGAATTTATATAATGATCAGTTGTTCCAAGATATTCGACCCTATCAATATACTCGCCTCGATCGGTATATTTAAACTCCATTGTATTTCCAAAGACATCAGTCATGCGGTTTATTTTCCAGCCAATTATCTTGTTACCACCTAAAAAATCGCTGATTTTAGAGTCGGGAGTATAACCATATTCCATAATGGCGCCCTCCCTGGTACGTACTTCAAAACTCCCGTTTCGAAAATAAATTCTCGTATAATTTTCAAACTCGGTACCGTATTCTGCCCCTTCCGAAAAATCGGTTCCTGAAAGCAATATGAGCCGCTGACCATCAAGCATCAAACAGTCGGTGTTGTCAAACGCGATTGTTTTCCCGTTTTCGCCATCATAAAACTTATTTTTGGGCGTACGACTTATAGCCGAAAGGCCGGCTATATCCCATCCGGGCCCCAAAACACCTGCCCTACCCTGGCTATTGTATACAATCGACACATTGGGCTGTAAATCATTCGTACCAGGAGGACATTCGATAGGTAATTGGTATGTTGCTGCTCCGGTAGGACTTACTGCTGCATGGCCCGGCAAACTGCCGACAGGTAAAGTCGTATTGATTACCGGCGTATTGGTAATGGGTTCATCGTAAAACGGGGTATTAACTATAAAATCAGCCAGCTGTGGAGCCTGGCAGGGCGAAGGAGTTCCTGTTTCCCAATTAGCAGCAAAACCGGCTACACCCTGTGTCGAGCTATAGATAGCCGAACGATGCAACGATTTCAGTTTCGACTCATCGATGACATTGTACAGTACCCCATTCAGCGCCGACAGCCCCCAATACTTTTCGCCATAACACATCTGATCCACTAATCTGCCATTTGTATTGGATAACCTAAGACATTCGCCCTGGTTATTTAATCTGATCACATTTTGATAAATGATCTGTTTTGTGCCGTCTATGCTGTTGATCGAGGAAAAGAGATCCGGAAGAGTAAATGGCTTGCCTGGATATCTGTATGCCAGCACCAGCGTTTTTTGAGCATAAATAATGGTTGGAGAAGGAAAAGAAAAACGGGTATTATTATCCTCTACCGTCCATCCCGAGATGTCGATGTCAAATATCGTAGGATTGTAAAATTCGATATATTCGCCATTCCGGTATACGGCAGCCGCTTTTTTTTCATATTCAAAAATTGGCGAATCGTACAGCACTTCGGAAAAAACCACGGGGTAAATCTGACTATATATAGTTGCTCCGCCTGAAAATATGAACATTAAACAGCAAAGAAAAAAACGGTCTAAAGCTCCCATAATATACTAGTTGGAAAAATGAATTTAGTACTACTAACAATCACTGCGGAAACGCACCTTTACTCTTTTATAATTTTCCATACATCTTGTTTGCTGTCCACGTAAATTTGCAACATATAGGTACCTGGCAACAGGTGCGACAAATCGAGCCTCAACCACCTGTATTCAAACTGTCCCTTCATCAATAGCTTGCCACTAAGGTCGATTAAACGAAATTCAACCGTCGATTCCAACTGCTTTCCGATGAGTTCCATTGTTAATAAACCCTTGGTTGGATTCGGGTAAACCGTAACTTTTCGTCCTCCAATATCCGATACTTGAGTCCAGGTGCTGTCCGACCTGTTTGCCTGTTGTTCATTGTTGTGGTTGACAGGTGTACGAGCCAATACAACCGTTTTGTATTTCACTATACAATTACCCGAATTATCATAATCAAACGATATGTTTTGTGAAAATACTGTGCTCGTACATGGTAATGTTAAACAGAATAGCGCTAAAATTAATTTTGAAGTCATGGTATCTGTGTTTTGATGAAAGTTGTTCAGGTTTTGATCTCAAGTATTTCTTGCATAGTAGTGTTAAATTCAGCTGCCGAGATAGCTTTCTGAAATTTGGATAATGCTATCAGGTATTTTTCTTTTTCCTTATTGTGTATCGGTTTCACTTTCAGTTGCTCAACGTGCTTATCGACAAATTCCCATACGGCATCATTGTTCCTTTTATGTTCTTTTTGGCAGAGCGCTTTCATGATTTCGGCGGCAGCTATCCTGCCGGCACCGGTATATGTGGCTACATATCGTACAATCAACGTATAGGCAACTCCTCCTTTCCCGTCGAATTTACCTATACCCGCAAGTAAAGTCTTTCGTGCATCGGCTTGTTTGCCGTTTATACTATCTATTTCAGCCAAACTTGAGTAAAAGTCGCCTACACATACAGGTGGCATAGTATCGAGAATAGGGCGTACCAACTCCAACAGTTGTTTGGCTTCCTCTACAACTTTTTTTTGTTTACTGTATTTAATTAACGACGATGCCAACGACAAAGCATTACTTGCCGAATCGTTACGCGAAAACAAAAAACGGTTAAGTGAAATCAAACGTTCCGGATGTTCGTTCTGGCGATAAAACTTACGCATTCTACCTATGGTTTGGGTATCGGCAATGTTCTCGGAAAGTATCAACAACCCGTATTTATCTACTGCTGTGGGTTTATTTTCGGCTATGCCTTTTTCTAATGCCTGTTCCCATCGTATTTTCCGTGCCTTTTTCATTGCATATTCACGTTGCTCCCTGTCTTTGTAGCCCGGTAGTTCGCGTCGCTTCTTGTCACTGAGTTTTTTTATGTCGGCATCGGTATTGATGTTAAGCAAGGGTTTACGCGATTTTCGGGTTTCGTTCCACCGTTGTTTCACGCTATCGGTTTGGACTTCAATTGCTGAAGCAAGGTGCCGCGAGAGTTCAATAGGAACCAAGCCATTGCCGAGCCGCTGTTCGTTTTTCGAGGCCAGTACAGCTGGTATATCCTTAAGTTCGAGCATAAACCCTTTGACCGGTTTTATCGCAATGGCAGCAAGTAATAGTTCGGCCGAGTAACTGAGTAAATTGGGAATACCATGTGTTGTGATAAATTCTTTTTCGGCTTTATTGTTTGCTCTACTTATTTTTTTTAACGACACTGCCAGCCGGTGCATAAAAAAAGGGTTGTCTGTGTATTTATTCAAAGCCAACCGATAGAGTTCGGCTATTTCGACCATACGTTGTTTTGCTCCTAATACTTTGGCATAACCGTCGTAGTATTCTAGATTGGGCGGCAAAGCTTCGATAAGCTGTAAATATTTAGATTCGGCTAAATCGTATTCTTTTTTGTAAAAATGCGCCCTGGCTTCCCGGTATAATTGCGCTGTGTCGATGGCGGGGAGGTTGGTAGTGGAATTTGTCTGTTGGTGTGCAAATATCTTCAGGGGCGATAGTGAAGCGATAAGTGTCCCGACTCCCAAAAAAGATGTTTTTAAAAACACCCTTCGATTTAAAGCCTTTTCCATAAGTTACTGATAATATGTTGTAAACAAATATGAATCTTGGTCGGACTTTAACCTGACACTCTGATACTCACGTTGATGCTCTAATTAAGCTACAAGATTCTGTGTGCAAATATATGATAAATACCTACATTTAAACAACCCAAGAAGCCAAATATTGTTAATAAAATAAAAATAAAATGGCGGCCAGCGTGTCGATCACAAATACACCGACGCTCAATGATGACCCTGTTTAATGCTACAAAAAAGAGGATGTCCGACAATGGACATCCTCGCAGAATATATAGCAAATAATACGGGAACCTTTTCGATCAGAACACCCGGTGATCGAAAACCTGAAGTTACGGTTTTTTACCGTTGATTATTACGTTATGTATTTTTAATCCGGGAATCTGCTCTTTGCTGATGCTCAGTTTATTCTTTGCCTGAATATCGAGGTTTTCAAAGGTAAATGCATTGAGCGAATACTGGTCCGACTTATCGATATTGAACAACTCGGTGCATTCAAACTGAATATTCGACATGCGGATATGTCCGGCGGCCGAACGGCGGATCTCTTTTTCGCCTTTGAGGTCGAAGAACTGAGTCCAGGGCTTGATATAAATAAAGTTACGGGCATTTCCTTTAATATTATCCACAGTTATGTATTCGTAGTTTTGGGGCGTATCGGGACGCATTTTAAGCCATAACAGGCGCTGCGCATCGGTTACGGTTGAGTTGCGGAACACGATATTGCGGTTGTGCAACGACTCGCTGCCACAGGTAACGGCACTGTGGCAGAACCCGAACACACAATCTTCGATAATGATATTGGCATTACCGCCATTGTTAGGATCTTTATCGGCATGCGGACCCTTTCCTCCTTTGAGGGCTATGGCATCGTCGTTGACCGACATATAACAATTCTTCACGAGAATATCACGGCAGGCATCAATATCGAGGGCATCGGTACTCGGCGCTTTCACCGGTTTACCCGGTGAAGTGATGCGCAGGTCGAGCATTTTCACCCGCTCGCATTTATACAGATGAGTGGTCCAGAAAGGCGAATCCTTCAGGTGCACTCCACTGATTTGCACATTCTTACTGTTTGAGATATACACCAGCCGCGGGCGCATTTCGTCCATGTTGGTACATTGGGGATTGAAGGTACGGCGCAGCCAGAATGCTTTCCAGTAGCGCAAGCCATTGCCATTGATAGTGCCTTTCCCCGAAATGGTAAATCCATCGAGTTTATCGGCATTTACCAACGCGGCAAAATACTTCAGCGTTTGTCCTTCCATGCGCGTCATCACGATAGGGAAATTGCTTATATCGTCGCTTCCTTTCAAGCTTCCTCCTTCTTCGAGGTGCAGGTGAGTATTGGGCTTGAAGAACAAGGCTCCGCTCAGGAAATTTCCTTTAGGGATAGAAATCACCCCACCTCCTTCGGCTGCCGCTTTATCGATAACGGCTTGCAGTCGGCCGGTTTGCAGCACGGTACTATCCTCGATCACTCCATAATCGGTAACGCGGTACAGTTTACCGAGTTTCGTGATATCGGTGAGCCGGGTATCGCGAAACCAATCGGGAACCGGCGTACCATCGGGAAACACATCGGCGTTGGCAACCGCCGTCGTCAGAGAAATTGATAAAAGCGCCATCAGGCAGAACATCTTCATACGGTATCTATTTGTACAATTAAACTTCATTTTTTAATCCCCATCGGGTTTTATTCTGTCGAACATGGGCGACAAGTGCCACCTGAACAATTCGGGCGACCCGGGTTGCGAGGGATTGTAGGCAAAACCGGGCTTCAGCTGCCCGGTGAGTCCGGGGGTAGCGAGCATCATGCCCGTCACCACACATTTAGCTACCTGATAGGCTCCGTAGGTGCTGAAGTGGGTATTATCGGCCAGCGCTTCGGTTTGTCCCGGAAAAGTATTGGCCGGGAAATGCACCAGCGCTTTTTTCGACTCTTCCACGCCCAGGGCATTAAACAGAACACGGGTCATCTCGTTGAGATCGATCAGCGCCACGTTTTCCTTTTTCGCCAGCCAGCGCATCACCTCGGGGTATTCCTCGTGAGTATTCTGGTTTTGCCCGTTTTCGTCGAACCGGCGACGCTGCGTGGGAGTCACCAACACCGGGATGCCCCCCCGGTCGCGAGCCTCATCCACAAAAGTTTTAATACTGGTAAGAAACGAATACCAGGCTCCTTTCCCCGGACCTTTCTGTTTCATGTCGTTGTGACCGAATTCGATAAACAGGTAATCGCCTTTTTTCAGCATCGACAGAGCTTTTTTCAGCCGGTTGGCCGCGATAAAGGTATTGGCACTCTCGCCACTTTCGGCATAGTTGGCAAAACAAACCCGATCGGTGAAAAAGGCCGGGATCATTTGCCCCCAACTGGCCCAGGGTTCACGGCTCTGGTCGGTAACCGTGCTGTTGCCGCAGAGAAAAACCGTAATCACCGAAGAATCGGCCGGCTCTACCCGGATACTTTCGCATACCGGCGCATCACCATTGAATTCAAGGGTGAGCTTATCGTCCCAGGTGAAGGTTTCCTTTTCACGGGCTTTAATTTTAACAACTTCTTTATCGTTGATAACAGGGGTGCGTTTGTGAACGATAAACGATTGTTCAATAAACTGGCCTTTTTTAGTACCGACAGGCTCCACATACAACCGGCGCGATTCGGCACGGACGGTGGTATGTCCGGCTTTACGGGCCGAACCCAACCTGACGGTTATTTTATAATTTCCGTCGGGAACCTGTACCGAGTAAAAAAACGCCGCATTGCTCCGGCCATCGGGAGCAGGTGCCAGGTCGTAGCCATAGCCCCGCGAGTCGGAATAAGGCGTCGTATCCGATAGCGGGTATACCTTCACGCCCGTTTGAGCGACAGTATAGCCCGCTATCGACACCAACACCATTAAACTAAACAATCTCATACCTTACTTTTTTAACGGAAGTGATGAACTCCCCTGCCCACCCCACCAGGCAATCACAGGGGCGTTTCCCATCCATCTTTTTCACACCTTATTGAGTTATCATTTTCTTTTCGGCAGGACGCAATCCCTTCACCGACGCCTTTACTTTTACTTCGCCGGGCTGTTGATGCGAACGAATTACCACCATGGCAAAACCCTTGTGGAGCTGTCGTTTATTACCATCGAACAGGTCGTTGCTGCTATGATCGCCATTGGCCACGGCGATGATGCGCCCGGCACCCGCTACATCGAATACAACTTCGCCGGCAGCTTCGGGTACCACCCGTCCCTTACTATCCACCGCATATACTTTTACATACTGAAGGTCCATCCCGTCGGCCTTCCAACCGGCGTTTTCAACCTCCATCCGCAATGCAACCGCTTTACCGGTGGTTTCCAGCTGATGACGAGCTACTTCCTTTCCTTTCGTACGGGCAATGGCAGTGATGCGGCCCGGTGCGTAAGGCACGTTCTGCCACAGCACCATATTCCGTTTATCCACATCGGTGGCATCATTCTTCTTTACCCCGACCGATTTGCCATTCACCAGCAGTTCCACTTCTTCGGCATTGGTGTAGGTAAACAACGAATATTTTTTGCCGGCAGTGCGGTTCCAGTGCGAGCTGACGGGCTGAAGACCCACCACGATATCGTTCCAGGTGAGCGTATCGGTTTTGCTATCCACTACCCCGATATGCACGAGCGGTTCGTCGGAAAAAATACTTTTAATAAGATAAGCCTGCGGAAACGGCTCCAGCGCATGGTTGAAGAACGAATAATTCCAGCCCTTGCGCGGCCAGCCATGCGATTCGCCCCAGTATTCGATGGCACCCCAGTACGCCAGTCCCACCATCCGCTCGCGATCCATCCCGTAGAACGGAGCCACCAGCTCGTTGGTCGTAGCTTCGCTCTGGTAGATAATCATATCGGGAGCATGCTCGAGGTAATTCGGATAATTCATCCAGCGGTAGTTGAAGCTCGACACATCGGTAACCGTAGCGAGTTCGGGCGGAATAATTTTCGTGTTAAAATCGGGATGGTTTTTCCCGATCCCCCCCGCCCGGGCCGGGAACATCGCCACCGTGGTTTTACGGGTCGGATCGAGCCGTTTGGCCACCACATCCATGATGCGATAGGTAGTCACCCCCCAGTCGCCGGTAGGATATCCGGCCAGGTCCTCGCGCATCTGCAACTCGTTGCCCAGCGACCACAGCACCACCGACGGATGGTTGCGGTCGCGTTTGATCCACTCGGTAAGATGCTCGAACCACAGCCCGGTCCAGGGTTTACGACCACCCCAGTAACTCCGGTTGCTCCACTTATCGTACAGCTCGTCAACAACAATAAAACCTTTCTCGTCGGCCAGTCGCAGAAAGGCCTTCGAATACGGATTGTGCGAAGTACGAATATGATTATAGCCGAATTTTTTCAGCACATCCATCTGGCGTGCCGCCGCAGCATCGTAGGCCGCAGCCCCCACGGGTCCCATATCGTGATGGTTCGAAATTCCTTTCAGAAACACTTTTTTGCCATTCAATTTAAACCCAAACTCTTTCGAGAATTCGATGGTACGGATCCCGAATTTTTCGGTGAATCGATCCACCGGCTTACCCTCCAGGGTAAGGGTAACCACCGCCGTATACAGGTTGGGCGTTTCGCACGACCACAGCTGCGGATGATCCACCTTCGTAAGCGGCAGTTTCACTTCCTCAATCCAGCGGTTGGCCCGTTTAGGGGCCAGGTCTTTCACTTCAGCCACCTTACGGCCGTCGGGACCAAAAATTTCAGCCTTGATTTCCAGGTCGTCGGCTTTACCGCGAAATCCCTCAATGTCCACCTGAACACTCACTTCAGCCATCGCGTCGGTAATAAGAGGAGTCGTAACAAACACCCCGTGACGGGCAATGGCAACCTGATTTTTCACTACAATATGTACATCGCGGTACAATCCACCGCCGGTATACCAGCGCGAACCTCCCGTTTCTCCGGTCGAAGCCCGAACTGCCAGCACATTATCGCCATCGTAGTTCAGGTGTTTTGAAATATCCGTCTCAAAACCTAAGTAACCATAATCGGTGCTGCCTACTTTCGTACCGTTGAGCCACACATCGCCAATCAGCATGATCCCCTCCACATCGAGCAACACCCGCCGGCCCTTCCAGGCCTCATCGGCTTTGAAGGTTTTACGGTACCAACCCACACCCATAGGTTTAAACCCGCGCGCCGGACTGGATTTCTCGTCCCAGGGCTGTTCGAACTGAAAATCGTGCGGCAGGTCGAGCCCCCGCCATGCCGTATCGTCGAAAGCAGGAACCTGCGCATCGTTTATATCGCCATAGTGGAACTTCCACCCGAAATTAAACAATTGCGTAATTCGCACCTCACCGGCCTGCGCCGACACAGCCAGAATCAACAGCAACAAACCTATGTGTTTCTTCATGATTTTACTAAATTATTTTTCAGCTACAAAGAAAGTAAGAAGAAAGAATTTAAAACTGTAAAACCGTACAAGTTTATAGAGAAAAATAGTTTAAAAGTAAGTCAGATTAACCAAATCAGTGGATTGTTATCGTTTTTACCGGTTAATGGGCAATAGTATAAACCCGACTGCCACACCCTACAATTATAAATAAGTATAGAATTTGTTTTCGAGCAATTCGTTTGTTAACATTAGGAAGAGCTCGTTCTACAATGTAGTCAACAGAAAGATAGTCGAAATACGATTTACGATACCGCTTAACTAGTACAAATAGAACTACCGCAATAACAGCACAAAAAAGCATCCTATTGCAATAATCCTCCTAATAACTTTATTTTCCAGGATAGAACCTAACGACAAAGGCTATGTGTCCGTAGCTTTTCAGTTAGCTAATTTATTTTCTTGTCGTGAAATGGTCTGATTCGTATTTTAGCTTCTTTATCATTCGTGTTTAAGTTTACAGGTTCTATTGAGTCATGCTTAAATAAGCGCTTGAATTCTGTTTGAGTAATTTTTTGTCACTTAAACTGCATGACATAAACACGAATGCAATTGTGAAATAAATAAGAAACCGTTTTATGTTGCATGGAGTTTAATGGTTTTAGTTTGTTTCTTTTCGGTTGTAAAGCCGAAGGTGTTTCAGTTTCCTGGTGTTTTCAGTCGTTATAGCCGTAGCCTGAATCACAAGTCGTTTTCTGATAGTTGCGATACTAGACTTCCTTAGGTCGTATACAGCCCATACCCAAAGTACTATTGAAAGTACCGGTTTTTTGGAACTGTACAAACATCTATCCTTCTTTTATTTTAATTTTCTTCTTCGTTGGAAAATATTGTATACCCTTTTTCAATAGAGCCTTTTTTAAATTTTTCATCCAGATTCTTAATCCCGAGAGAATCTATCGCCCTATTGGTATCCTTAAAATTCTTTTTATAAATGATGTAGTAGTATTTCGACAAACCTGCTTTTTCAAAGTCTTCTGGTTCGGCAAGAAGTACAAATTGATTGTTCTCCACTGTTAAGTGTTCCTCCAATAACTCATTAATCTTCCTTTTAGTTGCTAATTGGCTTGCTGTAAGCGTGCTATCGGGGAATCCGAAAATGGATACTAACTCTGTGAGTGTATCCGCCGGAATCGCAGCATATAATTCGTCAACGTTGGTTTTCAAATTGTCTTTGCCAGTACAAGCAATGAAGAAGACAAAACAAAATAACATAAACAAGGTTTTCATGGAATTAATTTTATGAAGTTACTGATTTTGTGTAAACACATTTTTTAGACAACACTGGATCTGACCCCAAAAATAACCATTTTTTTTGATAATCATAGCCCATTTAAGAATAATACTCTCATTCTTTAGACACCTTTTCATTGAATCAAAGTTGTCTAAAGAACGGGAGAGGTATTAACATTTCAACTAATTCATCTGCCTATCTATACCAATAGAAATAAATTACCAACAACACCAAAAAACATCCTATTGCAATTATCCTCCTAATGACTTTATTTTCCACAATAGAACCTAACACTGCAATTGCTATGGTAAATGAGAATAATTTCGACTGGGTTGTAGAGTTAAAATAAAATGGCAACACACAGAGCAGCAAAGAGGTTAAAATTATCAACCAATCAATTAATTTTATTTTCATATATTTCATTATTGACTTACAACAGTATGATTTAAAATCCAATTGAACTGATATATCACCCCATTGGGATATGTAATTTGCATATACTCAAAATACAGACAACCTAATGAACCAATTATTTGAATTAGTTTTCTCATAATTTTCTCCTCTGCTCATCGTATGCTTTTCTCCACTTTTATTGCTGCGTTCTTTCTATAATAAATCAACTTTCTTCCCGGCCCGATTCCTTCAATTACAATTGAATAAGTAGTGGGAGTATCGGCAGCATAAAAATCGATGGAAGTTTTGAGGTCTTTTTCTGTTTGCACATTCGGCTGCCAATAAATAGTGCTTCGTAAATCTGCCTTCGGAGCAGTCAAAGCATCTGGTGAATCGTACCTGGGAGCATAAAACTCAACGGGTTTCTGATAACCCAAAGGCAAAACAGTCTTTACATTCTTCGCCGGACCTGCTTGATTGCCCCAGGTGTTCGATGGCCAAGTGGTAATAACAAATACCGGTGAAAATGTGCGCCAAATCGAAGTAATCCCATAACCAATATACACATCCACTTGAGCAATTTCACCAATATCCACCATTCCAATCAGCGTTGAATAATCTCTTACAATTCCATTTAAGACAATTAACGCATAACCCGATCCCATTCTGATACCAGCATCCGAAACATCATTTACTCCCGGAATACGATAGAATAAATCTTCAAAAGTTCTTGGTGGATTATTCTTCATATCCTCAAAGGGTACACCTCTATCGGGTGCCGGCAAGTGCAAATCATTTTCAATTCGTTTTAACTTCTTGTTAGCCGTTACTGTAAATTCGGGCAAATCAATTTGTCGCATGCCGTTTTCCATCACATATTTCCGATTGGCTTTTTCTACAAATTCCAAAAAATCGGGAGTATTATCCCGGGCTAGAGCGGCAATTTGCTCTCTAAAAGGCAATGCAATCGTACTTGGTGGATACATGATTGTATCTACGTGGATTTCTACATCCTGTGTTCGTTCGCATAAGACAGCAACTGATAGGCCGTGCTGTCGGGAAATTCAAAATAGCTAAATTCAAATCGCCCATCTTGATCGGCTTCAACTGCCTCCGAAAAACCATATCCAATGGCAGTGAGTTGTACTTTCCCTTTTTTGTAGGGTCGTTGTTGGTTTGGTCGTTTCAATAGCCCACTGAACGATTGCGAACGTTCGGGCCTGATAAGCGGTTTCTCCAGCTTTGCCTGTAAGGCTTCGGATACAAAATACCGCCGCCAACCATGTGTCAGCATCAACAAATCTGCTGCTTCCGGTACATTTTTGTCATTCCCAAAGTACCACGCAGGATGATGTATAGTGCCTTCCAACTCCGAACGCAGCAGTATCTCCGCCACAATATTGGTGGTTGTATCAAGTTCAATATCCTTATCGTCGGTTATAGCTATAGCATAACTAACCGGCACTGTATCTGATGCTGCTTGCGGTAAACTGATATCAAAAACAACATGTTCACGGGGAGAGTAGTTGTCTTTCGTAAAATTGACTGTTATCGTTGCCTCATCGTGCAGATTATTAAACACCATCCGCTCACTTAAGATGTGAAAATTGTCAGTCAGAAGCAATAAATGTGAAACACCTGTCTTAAACAGTTTTTTTGCTAACCTATGATGTTGCATTGTCCCATCCCACTCCTGTAAATAAACGGGAACCCCCTGGTGATGAATCAATAAATAATACTTTGCGGCTGCGATTTCGTTGGCACTAAGAACTGACACCGACAAACTATCTCCGTCCCACAACGCATGTAAGCTCAAGGCCTTGGGTTGTGGTGCCGGTAATTTAAACTGGTTGGACAATCCATTATACCGGCAGCTGGCATAATAGCTTTCGCCGTCTTTTACTTCCAAATCGAACGAGCCCATACCATCGTGCAGGGTCGAAAAAGTGGTTTGAAGTTCATGCTTCGAGTTAAACACCGATCCTTCTACCTCGGCGGTTCTTGCACCTGGCAATAAGGCTTTAAATGCGATGCGGTTGTTAGTCCCGGCAATTAAATTTCCGCCTTCGGGATAAAAGTTGATCTCAGGAAAGGATGATTCGTGAGGTATTCGTATATATTTCTTAAAACTATGGGTAGTGTCTTGAAAAGAGATGAGTAGTGAGCGTGAGGGATTTGCATCCTCTACATCATACTTCACGCTAATTCGACCATTTTCATTGGGTTTAGCTATCTTAGTTTTTGAACTTTCTCCCGACTTATACGCTAACTGCTGCGGTACACGCAGACTAGATTGTTGCTTGTCTTTAAAGCAGAGTGCAACGCCAACTTGTCGCCTGCTACTATAATCAAATTCAGTTTCCACCTCTACAACTGCCGATTTAGGGTCGGCAATATAAACAGGACGGGTGAAAAAATAAGCTTCCCCCATATTTTCCATATAGCGGGTATAGGAGCGTAAGCGGTAGTGTCCTTCGGGGAGTGACTCTGGCAACAATAGCGAACCATAAAACAAATTACTCTCGTCAATGCGAATTTTAGTGCGAAGAACTGCTGTATCTAGCGGGGAAATGAGCTCAACATAAACATAACGGCTCGATGTACTTGGTTTAAGCGTGGAAGCATGTAGCAAAAATGCACGAAAAAACATCCTCTCACCTGTCAGATAATACGGACGATCGGTTTGCACATATACTTTTTCCTGCGGATAGACATATAACTGCGAATAGATATTCAACAAAGCATGGTCGATTGGATTTGCAAGCTGCTGGCTTTGTGCGTTAAACACAAAACTGAATAGTATAACCATGAGGAGAATGGAGCTGTTTTTCATTGTAAAATTAATTCTAGAACTATAGCTTGCATTTGATTTTTTATTGAACTTATTGATGCAGACGGAACCTTAACTTCCTTGTCAATTATTAATTGAGCAAGTGAAGCAGCCTTTTGGGCTCTGTCGGTTTGCACATAAACTTCTACAAGTTTTTGTAGTGGTAAGAACCTAACCGGACACATGGCAGCTGCTTTCTTATAGTGTTTCTCAGCCTCTTCATACTTATACAAACACATATAATTTTCTGCCAACAGCATTTGTAGATCATAATCAGCCAATCGTTGTTCACATTCGAGAGCTATTTGTATGCTTTTTTCATATCTTTCCACAACATTCAGTTCCGCAGCATAATTGTATAAAAAAAGTTCATTCTTTTCTAAGGATTTATGCAACCGATCGTAGTAAGGAAGCATTTGGTCAGATTTCCCTCTTAAAGATTCATTGGCAATCTTGTACCATAATCGCTCATCAGTCATCTGTCGATACGTAACTATTCCGTATACAACAACTACGGGAATTAGAATTACTTTGGGATAAAATAAGGAACTAGGATATGCTATATAGCAACTCAGGCCACAATAAGCAACAATATCAAACATCTCCGCAAATCTAGGAGTATGATACGACCATGCTACTCTTGTTACCTGATAATCAATCTTTAAGAGTTCCATAATTATCAGATCATAAGGGAATCCATCAGCTATTGTTTCTGTAGATGGACTCAGGATATAATTCGTATTATTTCTTAATTCGTATGCCGTTTCAACAACTCCCATCAAACATGCATCAAAAAGTATGAAATCGAATTTAACACAAAACGCTGCTGACATTCCTGATCTATTACAAATTAAATTACTCGGTTATTACGAGCTAATATACATTCATCATTTTTTGCATGGCAAATCACACGAACAGAACGGCATAAATTGATGCAAGCAAAAACATCAAGGATGATATAAAACAAAATAGGTTTGTTATATTACGTATAAAAATTTTCGTTTTAAAACTAACAAGTTCTATTGTGCTTTGAATTATTAAATATATACTACATATAATTAGCATAACAAATAAAAGCAATTCTCCCGTATCTTCAAAAGACAAAAATAATGGCTTGGTGATAATATAATATGATAATATCACAAAAACAAATGAAAATATTGATACTCTTTTATCCATAGTCATGGATCACCATACGTTATACCAGCCCATACAATCACCAAAATCGGCTACAGCAATTGCTGCACCTAAAACACCTAAGGTGCGAGAAGCTATTCTGCCTGCAATGCCCAAAGATGTAGCCAGTGTAAACTTGGTTGCTGAGCCGTAAATATAATCTGCGACATTGACACCTAAAAATGCTCGACCTAAGCAATCCATAACTTGTCCATATGAAAACTCCTGTTCTCCATTCTCAGATGAACTTTTTAGTCTAACTCCTTTTTTATTGGGGCTTTTTTCTTGGAATGCCAAGAACACCATACCAATTACTGCAATACGTGGATCGTCAATACTATCAACATACATTTTGATATCAGCATATTCAAATCCATAAGACTCCAACATAGCTAAAGAATGCACGGACATTTCGCTTAACAATGCAGATAAATCGCTATTCGAGCATAATTGCTCTGATGCTGCAATTTTTTGTGGACTATTTTCAACAAGTGATTTTATAACAGGCATCTGCTCAATGAATTTATTTTTAAAAACACTGGCTTCTTTTGTTATTGTTGAGTAGTCTCTCGCTTCTTCAGTTGTATATTTATTTTCACAAGAAATAAAAATCGAGGGTAAAATTATTGTGAAGAACATCAATGAAATGTACAGTCCTAATTTGTTTTTTTTATCATAACTTTTTTGTTTATAAATTAGCTAGTATTAACGGATCAAATTACTAGTGATTAATAACATTTTGAATAATAAGATAACTCCGAACGATTGTTCAACTCATAATTAGTTGATTGCTAAATCTTAACTTGTATTCATTGTACACTGATTTTTATAATTTATACTTGTTTACCAACTATCCAAATACACAAAACGCTGCCGACCTTCCTGGTCTATTACAAACGGCATTTCCTCTTTGCCTTTGGTGATATTCTGCAACCAATACAGACGATTCGTTTTTAAGCCTTTTAACCGGATCTGGTGGTTTTGTGCCTTTACCCTGATCTCCTCAGCCCATCTCCCGGCCTTCCAGCTTCGAAGCACATATACATTCCCTGGCTCTATTCCATTATTTGCATTCCTGGGCACGAAACGCACACAAGTCACTACCTGGGCTGCGGGCAACTTGAAATCAATAGTAGGATAAGCCGAGGGTGCGGTCTCCACGTTTTTATCGTATTCTGCTTTCCAGCTGATGTTGTTCAACGAATCGTCGAGCAGGCGCACCAACGCACCGTTCGATGAAATGGATGATTGCAAACCAGATAAAGGCAATGGAGTGGCGGTGGTTATGTTGGGATAACCATACTTGCGTTTGGTCAGGAACTCAACCTCCGAGAAATTAGCATGAGGCGATTGATCCGTAGTTTTAATCCGGTAAAAACGATACGGTGTCGTGTTGTTCAACTCCAGGTCCTGATAGTACGGAACAGGCGGTTTTGAAAGTATTGCTAAGGTATCGCAGGTTGCGAACTTTGCATCGTTGGAGCCTAGTACCACACAGCCTACCAGATCGTCGGCCACTTTCTTCATAGTCGGTTTTTGTGGATACTTTCGTAACAATGAAATCGGAAACTCAATGAGCTTTTCATTTACTCCGTACTCCTCCAGGGTATAGCCTTTGCGATTCGTACTATCCGGACGTACCATAAATGCATTTCCGAAACTCACCGGTTCAGAACCCTGATAATACACCGGAAAATAAATACGATCGGGGATAACTGTTTTAAATACAGCCTGCTTTCTAAGCCGGTTAACCTTTGCCCAGGTTACAGGAATTAGCCCATTAGCCTCCCTGCTAAAGGTTGCAAGGTACACCAGCCGGTTATCAGATGGAATCCGGCAATCGAGTGAAATTTCTACCGTATTAACTATCTCAGCACTTACATCAACAATACATGGGCTGTTGAGCGGCTCCGGGACAAATTCATCCCTGTTTCGAATAAAAAAAGGTGCAGAGTGTTGAGCTGCAAAGGTTTGCCTATAAATATTCATCACGCCATCATCAGCAAATTTTTTATTGCGTAACACCGGAGTTTCCGACTCCGGCGAAAACGTCAACGAACGCCCCAACGAATCCAATACAGAACAGTGAAAATGACGACCCTCCAACGAACGGTAAGCAGAGTTAAACTCGATCGCTACCGGAACCCCACACGCCCGGAGTCCTACCGTGCCATAGTGTGCAATTTCCACACAATCGTGGAAGCCCCTGAAAAACAACTCCTTCATGCCTATGTAATCGTCGAACGGATACTGCCCCATAAACCAGTGAAGGCGCGATACTGCGGTGTTATAGCGCTCGATAGCTGTCGTAAGCGACACTTCCTCTGCAGTAGTAACATACTTCGACAGCAACCGTGCAAGATCGGCCCCCGACTCGGCTATTGGGTAGTACTGTAACGAACGATAGGGCAGCAGGTATTCGCAAAAAGTTTCAAAATCCAGAGCTCTACACAACGACGACTGCTCCCATTGTAAAAAGGCATGATCGATGTGCGCAATCAGAAAACCAGCATCCAACCGTTGTAGGTCGTTGACAAACTCTGTGCGAACAACCGGCTGTTTAAAAACCAACGACTGAACCATTTCACGAAACGGAGTATCGCGCACACGCAAGCTATCCATCAGGCTTTTTGTCGATAGCAGGCTATCGGGAAGTTCCGACACTAACGAATAATAAATAGAATCAGCCCGAAAAGCCAACGTGTCAATCAACGGATCGTAGCTCTCAACCAGCTTTGTACTAAAATGATACTGCATATTTTCAATAAGATAGCACGCTGCCTTATATTTCAACATATCCTTGCCTTTGTAATGCTCTAAAACCTTTTCCAGTTCGGTGCGGTTAGTGCCGGAAATGATTAATGAATGTTCCAGTTCATTGGAGATGCATGAACAAAGACTGATAAGCAAAAAAAGGAATAACCGGATCTTTCGCTTTAACTCCGTTAGTATCGATAAAATTCGTTTGCTAACAGAACTATAGATCAATAGATTGATTTGCATCATACTCAATTACAATAACAGGCCCTATTTGGAGTTAAATAATTCGAATACAGCAGGTTAACTATTATTACATTCTGTACAGCCATCTGAAAATACGGAGATATAACATTCTGATTATTTAATCTCAAACTATTATCCAGCTGAAAAACACCCCACGAAAACACCCTTACCCTCGGTGATAACTCTTATTCGACATTCACCGTCAGGTAACATGCTTAACTCTCTAAATGCAGTATCTGAAGTTCCAAAGTTAAAAAACTGATTAAGTACGGTAGCTCCGGTAATTTCGATTTGAACTGCAGAAGAGTAATTCACTGCCGGAATATTTAAAATACTACCGGAAAGATAAGCATTAAAAGAGACTGGATTCTGAGCCGGCACTTTAATAGTTCCATCAATAGTCTTTGTCTTTAATGTGATTTATGAACTACTGTTAGTATTACCTGCTACTAAAAAATTTAGAAAGACCACCTTCTGCAACAGACTCAATAATAAAACAATACTTTTTCTCATGGCTATTAAATTAAAATTTCGGGGCAAATATATTTCAAATAAAATATTTACACAAGAATTCAGCCGAAATAAATAAAAAGTTTCGCTAATAACCAACACAAAACACTGATTACAACTGAATTATAAAATTAAAGTTTCGGGGCATTATTACCCGATTACCCTTGTGTTAACAAGCAAGTTGGATCCAGCAGATCTTAGAAGAAATAAACTCTTACCCTTATAAATGGATCTGTTTTAACACAATATTATTATCTAGTAGTTTCTTTCTCAATTTTGATTTTCTACTTCTTACCGAATCTTCAGTAGTATTTAATAAAATAGCAATTTGATTATTATCCAACTTGAATCGGGCAAAGATTAACATAATTTTATCACTGGAATTCAACAATTCCAGTCGACTATGATACTCTAAATCGGTAAATTCAAAAAAATCTTTTTCAGAAAAAAACATTGTCGGATCTATTTTGGAAAATTGAATAAAATCTTTATGTGTACTTTCGATTTTCCTTAATAATAATTCATTTTTTTCAATGTATGGATTCATTTTAAGTTCCTCCAATACTTTTTTTACCATTTCATTTCTCTCGGATATTTGCCGATAAATAGGCAATAAAAAGTTCTTTTGCTTCAACTCACTTTCTAAGCGTTCTTTATTTAAAATTGTTTTTTGATATTCTATTTCTATTCTTTGCTTTTCACTTTTTGCGAACCTTACTTCTGCTTCTTTACGTATTTTAAATTGTCTTCTTAAGATAAGTCCGCTACAAATAAGTAAAAAAAGCAAAACAATAACGCCTATGTACAAATATATTTGAGTTTTATAGCGACGTGCTTTAATTTCAATTTGATTCAAATCGTATTTTTTTTCCAATTCAAGAAGGCTGGCTTTCAAATTGCTTTCAATCAGTTTGCTCTTTAACTGGTATGCTTTTGTTAACGCAATTAAACTTTTCTCCCATTGTTTTAAACTTGCCGCTATTTCCGAGATGTTTTGATAATAATAATAATAATAATTATAAAACTTCGTAGTGTCATTAATATTTTCTACCGCCTTTTCTGCATAAAGGAGAGATTGAGTTTTGAATTGCAATTGCCTGTAATTTCCAGACAATTTGTAATAAATTTCACTTAATTCTCCTCCTTTCAGATATAATGTATCGGCCAGAAGTTGCATATTGATAAACAGAGCTTTTTCCGGTTTACCTACTGACTCATAATAACTAGATTCAATAAGATTAATGTCAAGACGTTCTGTTGCAGACAAATTCTGAAACCTTGTTAAAGTATCAATACATAGTTTTGTATTGTCCCAATCATTATTTTGCATATAACTCCAGGCTAAATCTCTACAAGAATTAAAAAGATCGTTTCTATACCCTAACTGCTGAGCGACTTGAATTGATTTTTTCAAGTACTCTATGCTTTGTCTGGAGTTTTCATTTTCAAAAAAAAGAGTCCCTAAATAATAGTAGCAGTACAAAGCGCTTTTCGAATTCTTAAGTTTAGCGTTCTCCAGCACATGTGCAGCCATTTTTATGGGCACGTACGCCGTGCTATCCGTTACCCCCATTCTATAACGTACAATTCCTTTATAGAGCAATGAGCGGGCATATAGCTCGGCGTATTCCTTTTGGTAATGCGACAGCACATCAACAGCGTTTTGAATTATACTGTCCGATGGGAAATGAAAGCCTGTTTTATCTTGTGCAATCGTTTGAAGCAAAGCAGAATAAGCTGAGTTAAAACGCGATTGTCTTTTAGTTGCGGTTTCAGCCAACCTGTCCAAAACCAATTGCGGGTGTTCGTCCAACAAACTGTCCAAACTCATTAGGTGGCGGGTTGTAATTTTATTTTGTTTTTTACTACAACCAGTTATAGCCAACACCAAACACAGTAATCCAAGGTTAAAAATAAATTTTCTCATCAGTAGCATTTTAGTTCTCGCAAAAATATAAAATTATTGCATCTGATTCGAAAAATATTTCAAAAAAATAAACCTGCCACTCTTATTAATTTGCCAATCCGGTATCGGAAGCTCGTCGTAAGGAAATATGCCTACGAAAAACAGTACTTATTATCAACCCTATAAGTAATACAAGCACCCTGAAATAGTGGAGATTAATCGACTTTCAACTGTTCGTAAAACTCCGCTTCCACGATACGGAGTTGCCCGCGGGCAGTGGCAGCCGGAGTCTCGATTTCTTTTTGCCCGGTTACTTCCACGATCCCTCCGAACGCATCGGCTTCAATGTTACGGCCGGTGAGCTGAATTGTGACAAAGCGGCCTTTAACCGGCTTAAGCGGCAGAGCAACGTAGCCCAGACTTTGCAAGGTAGCCCCTTCGTACACCACCTCATTGTCGACATAAATCCGGATCGGATAACTCCTGTTGCGCCAATTCGACATTTTCAGTTCTATTTCGTTGAGCGTTGCATCGCGTTCGAGTTCGTAGCGAATCCAGGCAGAACTCATCGCCCCGTCGTTTCCCCAAGCTGTAAGTTCATTGTCGTCCCAGCTCAGATGGACCGAATCTTCGCCACTGCCGGAGGTGGCTGCCACCACTTGAACCGGAACGCGTTTTACGGTAAAGGAAGGGCTCCCCGGAGTTGCACCACGGGATAAACGAGCGGGCTGGCAATCGCCGGAAATATAGTTCGACAACCCGTCTTTCACCTTCATGGGCTTCGAACTAAACGAAAGCGAAGCCGGCTGCAATCCTTCCGATTTCGCTGTCAGGCTAATCTGTCCGGCCTTACGGGTAGAACGGATCAGTACCCGGTTGATTCCGGCTTCGACCGGTAATATTTTATCCAGGATGAAGTTGCCTTCCTTACCCTGCGCGATTCCGCCGCGCCATTCGGCTTCGCCTTTCAGGTCGAAGCTGATCGCGTTGTTGGCCAGCGGACACCGGCGACCGGCAGCATCTGTCACTTCAATCTCCACCATCACCAGATCGGCTCCATCGGCTTTGAACCCATCGGGAGCCTGCATCAGCTTCAGGGTGATACGCTCGGGCTTGCCGGCTGTTTCCTTTTTAGTACGGCTCAGTTCGTTTCCATCAGCATCGTAGCTAACCGCCTCCACCGTTCCGGCTTCAAACTTCACATCATCGAAGGTATACAGGAAGTGGTAATCGCGGCGACCGAAGCCCTGCGAGCGACCGTTGACGAGCAATTCCACTTTTTCGCCGGTGGAAACCACCAGTACCTGCCTGGTAGCCAGAGATTCGGGAGCAGCTCCCGCCACCGGCGCCTTGGCAGGCTGTTGCCAGTGCCCGCAGATATAGGTGCCGTGCCGTTCAATATCCACCCAGCCGTTCCACATCACCTGATGGGCATAGAACGCATCCTTGGGGATACGCATCGGGTCGACTTCCCCGCTGCGACGGTAGTTTTCGGCCCCCCGGAAATGGGTGTTCGAATCGGAGAAAATGATGTTGGCACCACCGGAGCTTACCCGCTTGCCGGTGCCGGGACGAACCCGGAAATAATCGTACCACCGCACGATGGTTTCTACAAAAAAAGTATTCTGATTACGGTTGTAGGCCGAAGCATCGGGCCGCTGAACCAGCTCGTTGGACACCGTAGAGCGGTAGTATTTCGATCCTTCGCCGTTTTTATGCCAGGGATACGAGCTTTCGTCCCAGTACTTCCGCAACGCCTCATCACGCAGGTATTCGGTGGCCCACATCGGATGTTTCGCACTTTTGTTGATGTAGAGCATTTCGCCTCCCCATTCGGCAATTTTGCTGTCGAGCATTTCACGCGAACCCATCGCCCTGCCTCCATACGGATCGTAGAGGTCGCGCACAGCCACCATTTCGGCCATATGATCCTCGCTGATACTCTCGTTGCCACTTTCGTAAAACACGATACTCGGATTGTTGCGGTTGTAAATAATGGCATCGCGCATCAGTTCCACGCGCTGCTCCCACCGGCGACCCGTCACATCCCGTTCGGCATCACCCGCCGGCATGGCCTGAATCAATCCCACACGGTCGCACGATTCCACATCCTGCTTCCAGGGCGTAACGTGCATCCAGCGAACCAGGTTGCCATTGCCCTCCACAATCAGATTGTTGCTGAAGTCGCTCAGCCAGGCCGGGACCGACATCCCCACCGCCGGCCATTCGTTGCTGGTACGTTGCGCATACCCTTTCATCTGCAACACCCGGTCGTTGATCCACACCATCCCGTTGCGGAAAGCCGTTTTTCGGAATCCGGTGCGCGTTTTCACCACATCCGAAGCAATACCGTCGACATACAATACCGTGTACACGTCGTAGAGATAGCCATAGCCCCAGCTCCAGAAATGAAGGTTTTCGACTACCGCTCCGGCTTTCAATACCGTTTTTTCACCGGCTTTCAGACTTTTCGAGGGTCCTTCGATGGTTTTCACCGGCTTACCCTCCGCATCCTCTATCATCACCTTAAAGGCCACTGTTTGCTCGCTACCCGATTCATTCTTAACTTCCGATTCGGCATAAACAGCAGCACTTTTTTTCGAGATATTGATTTCGCGCGCATAAATATAGGTACCGGTAGTACCCAGGTTGCTGAACAACGGCAAAGTCTGGTACACTTTCGGAGTAACATGCAACAATACATTTTTCGGAATCCCTCCGTAATTGGCGTTGAAATTACGGTCGTTCCACTGGAAAGTCGAATTGGTGGCCCGCTCGCGGTAGCGCCACGAATTATCGATGCGGGCAGCCACGACATTCGGACCGCTGTAATCAACAAATTCGGTAATATCCAATCCAAAAGCCATCACCCCATTATCGTGTCCGCCCACCAGCTTGCCATTTACCCAAAATTCGCCCCCGAAACGGATCCCTTCAAATTCCAGGAAAATCTTCTGCCCACGGGCTTCCCGCGGCAACCGGAAGTGCTTACGGTACCAGATAATGGTATCGGTATGCTCGTCGATCGCCACCTGAAATGCTTCATCTTCATTAAATGCACGGGGCAAATCCACCTGCTTCCAGCCGGAATCGTTGAACCGGGGATCGGAAAATGCCGCCGAGGTGCCGGGGTCGTCGCCCACGTGCATCTTCCACTGCGGATTAAAATTATATTTCGTACGGACATTGCCCTTGAATACAGGGGCGGCGCCGAGCTGCACCAGCAGCGTAAGCATCAGCAGCAAAACTAAATTCTTCTTCATGTGCATTCGTTGAAATTTACAAGCACAAAGAAAGAACAATCAACCGATCGGCACAGTGTATAAACGTACATTTTCATTGATAAATCCGCACTTATTTTTCACCGCTGAATAAAAAACACCCACTTTGTGTGTCCACACAACATAACTTCACCACCATACAAAATCACTCAGAATCGGTTTAGCCTGTTTACTGCCGGTCTACTTAGTTGCGGCAGACTACCACTGCTTGCAACCGCCAACGGTCCGGAAAACCGATCAACTTCCGGGAAGAAACCGTTAAGTCCTTATTATTCAGCAGAAATCAGGAAGATAGAACTACTTCTTCCAGGTAGCATTTATTAAATAAACCTAAAATCATCATTATATCAAAAAAAAGTAGTTCTTTTGCACGATTTTTTTCTCGAACCAAACTCGTAGAAAAATATGAACAATCTTTCTCTCTTTCTGGTCGTATTTCTGGCCGGTATAGTTTTAGTAGTTGCAGGACTCGGTTTAGCACTACTTTTAGCCCCCCGATCGTTCAATCTTCAAAAAGGCGAACCCTACGAGTGTGGTATTCCTACGCATGGCACATCCTGGATGCAATTCAAGCCCGGATATTATTTGTACGCCATCCTGTATCTCATGTTCGATGTCGAGACTGTATTTTTGTTTCCCTGGGCCACTATCGTGCGCGATCTGGGGCATCCGGGATTTTACAGTATCTTGTTCTTCATCGTAATTCTGGCCTTAGGGCTGGCCTATGCCTGGCGGAAAGGAGTGTTGCAATGGAAATAAAAGATGTGAAAATCAGGAATATCCCGTACGAGGAATTCAACGACAACGAGACACTCGAAAAATACCTTCAGGAACTGCAGGCAAACGGGGTAAATGTGGTATTGGGGAAACTCGACGAAATCATCAACTGGGGACGATCCAATTCGTTGTGGCCCTTGATTTTTGCCACCAGTTGCTGTGGCATCGAATTTATGTCGGCCGCAGCCGCTCACCACGACATCGCCCGCTTCGGGATGGAGGTAACGCGTAACAGCCCCCGGCAGGCCGATCTGATGATCGTGGCCGGGACCATTGTGCACAAAATGGCCCCTCTGCTCCGCCGCGTCTACGATCAGATGGCAGAACCTAAATACGTACTGGCGATGGGAGCCTGTACCATATCGGGCGGACCGTTTGTAAATTCGTATCATGTAGTACAAGGCATCGACAAAATTATGCCGGTGGATGTATTTGTGCCCGGCTGTCCGCCCCGACCCGAATCGCTATTCTATGGACTAATGCAATTGCAACGAAAAGTAAAAGTAGAACAATTTCTGGGCAATCAGGAACGTAAACGTTAACAGACGAATTGCCCATCCTTGTCAAACGACACGAATGGAAACCATTAAAAAGCTTGTTTTGGATACAGTGCCCGGGGCGCTTATCGAAGAAAAACAAAAGCTGACCATTACCGTTGATCCTCAAAAGCTTCACCTTCTGGCCAGTACATTACGCACCAACAGCGAACTACCGTTCGATTTTCTGGTACAGCTTACCGGAGTCGATCGGGGCGATGAACTGGGCGTGAATTACCTGTTGTGCAATTCCGGCGATTTATCGAAGGAGATAGTGCTGAAAACAGGTACCTCCGATCGCGAAAATCCATTGTTGTATTCGGTCGCCGACCTTTACGAAACGGCACATTTCAACGAAAGGGAAGTGTATGCACTGTTGGGCATCCGATTCATCAACAATCCCGACATGCGAAAATTTCTGCTCAACGCCGGTTGGGTGGGTTATCCCTTGCGTAAAGATTACGATCCCGACCCTCACCTGAATCCGGTATCGCTCGAGAGTCACGACATTATCGACAAAGCCCCGCGAATCAGGGAACTGGAAGATGGAAGCCTGGTGGAAGAGGTGGGGAATGTATTTGAAGACGACGATTACATCATCAATATCGGTCCGCAGCATCCTTCCACGCACGGAGTGATGCACTTCAGGACCTCGCTCGACGGCGAAGTGGTGAAAAAAATCGATGTACACAGCGGTTATATTCACCGGGGGATTGAAAAGCTGAGCGAAAGCATGATGTATCCGCAGATGTTGCATCTTACCGACCGGCTCGATTATCTTTCGGCCAATATCAACCGCCATGGTTTGTGTATGTGTATTGAAAATGCTGCCGGAATCGAAGTTCCGTTGCGGGCTCAATACATCCGCACCATTATGGACGAACTGAACCGGATCAGTTCTCATTTACTGGCCTGGGCCACCCATACCAACGATTTGGGAGCCGTCACCGCCTTTATTTACGGGATGAGAGAACGTGAAATCCTGCTCGATATTTTTGAAAAAACCTGTGGAGGAAGACTCATTATCAATCAGAATGTGGTGGGTGGAGTAATGTTCGACCTTTACCCCGGTTTCCGGCAGGACGTGACTGCATTTATCGTGTACATGCGCAAGCAACTCAAGGAATACAACCGGTTTTTCTCACACAATGTGATTGCCCTCGGACGCATGATCAATGTGGGGTTGCTTAAAAAAGAAGATGCCGTTTCGCATGGCGTCACCGGACCTTCAGGGCGCGGATCGGGCTGGTCGTGCGACATACGCAAACACATGCCTTATGCTCTGTACGACCAGGTTGAATTTGACGAAGTGATCCGTTACGAATGCGATTCGTATGCCCGGTACCGCAACCGGCTGGATGAAATCGAACAATCGCTTCACATCATCGAACAACTGATTGATTCGATACCCGGGGGCGAAATTTGTGCAAAAACAAAGGCCGTAATTCGTTTACCGGAAGGCGAATTTTTTTCGAGGGTGGAAGCAGCCCGCGGTGAGTTCGGCGTTTTTATCGAGAGCCGGGGCGACAAGTTCCCCTACCGGGTTAAATTCCGCTCTCCTTCGCTTTCGCTGGTTTCGGCCATGCCGTTAATTTGTAAAAACGAGAAGATTTCCGATTTTATAGGCATCGGCGGATCGATGGATTATGTGATTCCTGATATCGACCGATAAACCATCAACCTTTAAACACCAGTAAATCGTATGGTACTTGCTATATCGCACGCTCTCGAACTTACCCGTATTACCCGCTGGATCGACGCATCGTTGCGGGCCTCGCTGCCCGGCTCCGGTGTGGTGCTAATCGAACTGGTGCTGGTGGGCATAGGACTGATTGTTTTATATGCGCTGCTGGCTCTTAGTTTAATTTATATCGAGCGAAAAATCACCGGTTTCTTTCAGGCGCGCTTTGGTCCGAATCGTGTCGGTAAATGGGGAATACTGCAAAGTTTTGCCGATTTTATAAAAATCCTGCTGAAAGAAATTATCCGGATCAACAAATCCGATCATGTATTATTTTATTCGGCGCCGTTTTTCATGATTGTAGCTTCCTTCCTGGCATTTGGAGCCATCCCCTTCGGCAAAGGATTGCATGTGGTTGATTTCAACATCGGGGTGCTGTATTTTACCGCCGTGTCGTCGATCGGCATTATCGGCGTACTGCTGGCCGGATGGTCGAGCAACAACAAATACGCGATGATCGGAGCGATGCGAAGCGGGGCGCAGTTTATCAGTTACGAACTTTCGGCCGGATTTGCGCTGATGACCATGGTGGTACTGGCCGGCACCATGCAATTTTCGGAAATCATCGAGAAACAACAATATTGCTGGAACATTTTCAACGGACATATTGCATCGGGGGTAGCCTTTGTAATTTTTCTGATCTCGGGGCATGCCGAAACCAACCGCGGACCTTTCGATTTACCCGAAGCCGAATCGGAACTGACAGCAGGGTACCATACCGAGTACTCCGGTTTACAGTTCGGTTTTTATTACCTGGCCGAATACCTGAATATGTTTATTGTGGCAGCTATTGCAACCACCGTTTTCCTGGGAGGTTACCTACCCGTACAGATCCCCGGATGGGAGGGATTCAACTCCGTAATGGACGCTATCCCCTCTTATCTCTGGTTCGCTGCCAAAACATTCGTTCTTATCTTTTTAAGTTTATGGGTAAGGTGGTCGTTCCCACGCCTGCGCATCGACCAGCTGCTCAACCTGGAATGGAAATACCTGCTCCCCATCAACCTGGGCAATATCATCCTGATGGTATTCCTGGTATTGTACGGATTCACGCTGCACGATTTGTTTCCGGGATGGTTTTAACATTATAATGTACACTTGAATGAACGCTATAGCACGTTATTTTTCAGATTTTTTCAGAGGGATATGGTCTCTTATGCTGGGGATGTCGGTTACCTGGAAAGAATTATGGACAAAGAAAGTAACCCGACAATATCCCGAAAACAGGGAAACGCTGGTAATCTCGGACCGCTATCGGTGCGAGCTGGTAATGCCCCACGACGACAACAACGAACATGCCTGCACTGCCTGCGGGGTTTGCGAAATGAATTGTCCGAACGGCACGATACAGGTAATTTCGAAAACCATCGAAACCGAAGACGGGAAGAAGAAAAAAATACTCGACACCTATCATTGGGATTTAGGAATGTGTACCTTTTGTAATTTATGCGTACTCACCTGTCCTTCGGATGCGATCCGGTTCGACAACAACTTCGAAAACGCGGTTTTCGACCGGAATAAACTCAAGCAGGTATTGAACCGCGAGGGGTCCGGACTAAGAGAGAAAAAGAAACCGATCGGACAGCCCGAACCTTCGGCAGGGACTGTTTAACTTCTTCATACGATAGCTGTATGGCACAACAAGTAGTTTTTATCATTTTAAGCCTGGTCATTGCCTTTTTTTCGGTAATGGCGGTTAATTCGAAGCATGTAATCCGGTCGACGGTTTACCTGTTGTTTGTGTTTCTGGCTACTGCCGGACTTTATTTATTGCTCGGATATTATTACCTGTTCGGTGTACAGGTAGCGGTGTATGCAGGCGGCATTATGATCTTGTTCATTTTTGCTATTTTCCTTACCAACAAGCCCATCGATTACGAAACCACCAAACTGCCGGTAAGCAAGATAATCGCTGCACTGACTGCGGTGGGAGGTATTGCCCTGAGTGCACATGTTGTGTATTATAACATACGCAGGGTGGCAACACTCGGGCCTATAGCCGATCTGAATCCTCAGCAACTGGGACATGTGATGCTGGGCACCGAAAAATACAATTACCTGCTTGCTTTCGAAACGCTCAGCGTATTGCTGCTGGCCTGCGTGGTAGGAGCAATTACGGTAGCACGCAAACGATAACTTAAAAAAATAATCAACCATGGGGGAATCAATACTTACAGCCAGTCAGGCCTATATTCCGCTCGAAGCGTATATACTGGTGAGCCTGATCATGTTTTTTGCCGGTGTTTACGGTTTTTTGGTGCGTCGAAGTGTGTTGCTGATGCTTATTTCGGTCGAGCTGATGCTGAATGCGGCCGATCTGAATTTTGCAGCCATCAATCGCTATCTTTATCCCGAACATTCGGAAGGATTCTTTTTTGCTTTGTTTACCATTGCCATTGCGGCGTGCGAAACAGCGGTAGCCATTGCCATTTTCATCAATGCCTACCGCAATCTGCAGAGTGTAAAAGTCAACAGTATCAGCACCCTAAAAGAATAACCCATGCAGTACGCTCTTGTAATTCTTCTGCTTCCGCTGCTCAACTTTTTGGTTACGGGGCTGATGGATACCCGCTGGAAAGCCCGGGTAGCCGGTACCATAAGTACGGTGGCGATAGCTGTTATCACCTTGCTGTCGTATGTTACAGCCTACGAATATTTCACCACCCGGTTTCAGGATGGCAGCTATCAAGCGTTTATTCCCTTTGAGTTGAACTGGTTGCGATTCACCGACACCCTACAGGTACAACTCGGCCTGTTGCTCGATCCTATTTCGGTGATGATGCTGGTGGTAGTCACTACCGTTTCGCTGATGGTCCATCTGTACAGTCTTTCGTATATGAAGGGCGAACGGGGATTTGAGCGCTATTATGCATTTCTGTCGTTGTTCACCTTTTCGATGCTGGGTCTTGTGGTGGCTACCAATATTTTTCAGATGTATATATTCTGGGAGCTGGTGGGCGTATCGTCGTACCTGCTCATCGGCTTTTACTATACCAGGCCGGCAGCAGTGGCCGCCGCCAAGAAAGCGTTTATAGTGACCCGGTTTGCCGATTTGTTTTTCCTGGCCGGCATTTTACTGTTGTCGTATTACACACAAACCTTCGACTTTACTGCGCTGACTTCGGGCGACGGTCGCATGTTCGGAACCATCGGCAGTCTCACTTTTATGGGCGGGTCGGTACTCAGCTGGGCGATGGCGCTGATATTTATCGGCGGTGCCGGTAAATCGGCTCTTTTCCCGCTTCACATCTGGCTGCCCGATGCAATGGAAGGTCCCACTCCGGTATCGGCCCTTATCCATGCTGCCACCATGGTAGTGGCAGGTGTTTACCTGGTAGCCCGCCTTTTCCCGGTGTATGCGGTTCAAACTCCCGAAGTGCTTCACGGTATTGCTTATACCGGATTATTTACGGCTCTGTTTTCGGCGGTTATAGCCTGTGTTCAGACCGACATCAAGCGGGTACTGGCATTTTCGACCATCTCCCAAATCGGATTTATGATGGTGGGGCTGGGAGTATCGGGTTACGGAGCCCACGAAGGATTGGGTTACATGGCCTCCTTATTTCACCTGTTTACCCATGCTATGTTCAAAGCTCTCCTCTTTTTAGGAGCAGGTTCGGTGATCCATGCCGTACACAGTAATTCGATGGACGATATGGGTCAACTCCGAAAACGCATGCCCGTCACGCATCTGACTTTTCTGGTGGCCTGCCTGGCCATTGCGGGTATTCCGCCTTTTTCGGGTTTTTTCAGCAAAGACGAGATACTGGCCGCAGCCTTCCATTTCAGTCCGCCGGTAGGCTGGATCCTCAGCGGCATTGCCGGACTTACCGCCTTTTATATGTTTCGCCTGTATTACAATATTTTCTGGAACGACAAGCCGCCCACCAGCCGGCATGCGGAGCATCCGGTTCACGAATCGCCGGCGCTGATGACCCTGCCGCTCATCGTGTTAGCACTCATAACCCTGGTGGCCGGTTTTATTCCGTTCGGGCGGTTTGTAACCAGCGATCGCGGATTATACACCATCTCACTCGATTGGCAAGTGGCAGCTAGCAGTATTCTGATCGCACTTGCAGGCATAGGGCTTGCCACGGTGCTTTATCGCCGGAACAACGACAAGCCGGCCCGGTTAAAGCTGAAGTTCGCAGGACTTCACGAAGCGGCAACCCATCGTTTCTATATCGACGAAATATACCTCTTTCTGACCAAAAAAGTGGTATTCAATTCCATTTCACGACCGTTGGCCTGGTTCGACCGGCATATCGTCGACGGATTTATGAACCTGCTGGCTACGGTCAGCAACCGGGTTTCGGTTCGGATCAAAGGAATACAATCGGGACATATCCAGCAATATGCCTGGGTATTTCTGTTTGCTACCCTGGCAATTGCAGGCATTCTGCTTTTTGTAGTATAATATCAACACATTCGATATGAACTTCTTATCCTTATTTGTAGTGGTACCCTTGCTGATGCTGGCCGGTTTATTTCCGGCTCGTACGATGCGTCAGATTCGGGCGGTAGCGGTAACGGGCGCCAGCCTACTGATGGTGCTGGCCTGTTGGTTGGTCTGGATGTACCTTGCCGAACGATCGTCGGGCAATACGAGCGAAATGTTGTTTACGGCCGAAACGGTCTGGTACCCTTCGTTGCATATTAATTATTCGGTAGGAGTAGATGGAATCTCCGTGGCCATGATTTTACTTTCGGCCATCATCGTGTTCGCCGGCGTATTTGCGTCGTGGAAGATGGAGCACCTGCCCCGCGAATTTTTCCTGTGGTTCAGTTTACTGGCCATTGGTGTATTCGGCTTTTTTATCAGCACCAATTTGTTTACCATGTTCATGTTCTACGAGATTGCCCTGATTCCGATGTATTTGCTTATCGGTGTGTGGGGGACCGGCAAAAAAGAATATTCGGCCATGAAGCTCATCCTGATGCTGATGGGCGGATCGGCCCTGCTGCTGGTGGGGATTTTCGGCATTTATTATGGTTCGGGAGCCAGCACCCTTACTATAACCGAACTGGCCGCCTTAACGATTCCGATAGAGCTCCAGCGCTATTTCTTTCCGCTTACATTTATGGGATTCGGTGTGTTGGGTGCCCTTTTCCCATTTCATACCTGGTCGCCCGACGGGCATGCCTCGGCTCCCACAGCAGTATCGATGCTGCATGCCGGAGTGTTGATGAAACTGGGAGGTTACGGAGCCTTCAGGGTAGCGATGTATCTGATGCCCGAAGCTGCCGGCGAAATGAGTTGGATATTTTTAATCCTTACCGGCATCAGCGTGGTATACGGGGCTTTCGGAGCCATTCATCAAACCGACTTGAAATACATCAATGCCTATTCGTCGGTGAGCCATTGCGGCCTGGTGCTGTTTGCCATCCTGATGGGTAATGAAACATCCACCACCGGAGCTATTCTTCAGATGGTCTCGCATGGTCTGATGACCGCCCTGTTTTTTGCCCTGATCGGGATGATATACGGCCGTACCCACACCCGGCTGGTTACCGAAATGGGCGGATTGATGAAGGTAATGCCGTTTTTAGGCGTCAGTTATGTGATTGCCGGTATGGCTTCGTTGGGTTTGCCCGGATTGAGCGGTTTTGTGGCCGAAATGACCATTTTTGTAGGTGCATTTCAGGAACCGGACCTGCTGCACCGCGTACTTACTTTCGGAGCTATCGCATCGATTGTAATTACAGCCGTGTATATACTGCGGGTGGTTGGAAAGATTATCTTCGGGCCTATGGCCGACCGGCATCACGAGCAGCTCACCGATGCGGTATGGCACGAGCGTTTATCGGTGGGAGTGCTCATAGCAGCTATTGTAGCTGTCGGGTCCTTCCCCTACTGGCTTTCGGAAATGATCAACGAAAGTGTAGCGCCGCTCATTACGCACATTCTCCGGTAATATAATTGTTGAACACTGATATACACTATACAAATGGATTACAGTAGCCTGTTACACATGCGCGAGGAACTATCGCTGCTGGGAGTAATGATTGTTTTGCTGATCTACGATATTTTTAAATCTGAAAATGGGAAAACGGTATTTCAGATCGTGGCTTTACTCGTTGTTGCGGCCCACACCTTCGCGAATATCGTTCCGCGAGACGCGTTTGAAATAGCGGGAGGTATGTACACTTACAAGCCCATTCACACCGTGCTGAAAAGCATACTGAACATCGGAACGCTTATCGTGTTCATGCAATCGTACAGTTTTCTGGAACAACCCGAAAACCGGATTAAAAAAGGAGAATTTTATTTTCTGACACTCGCCACCCTGCTCGGCATGTATGTAATGATTTCAGCCGGACATTTTCTGTTATTTTTTATCGGACTGGAGATGGCGTCGATTCCGATGGCCACCCTGGTTGTGTTCGACAAATACAGCCGGAAATCGTCGGAAGCCGGGATTAAATACATTCTTTCGGCAGTTTTTGCTTCCGGCATTTCGGTATATGGCTTATCGTTTTTGTATGCTTCGACCGGCACGCTGTATTTCGACGATCTGGCAACAATAATTACCGGCACGCCTCTCGAAATATTGGCTTTTGTTTTTTTCAGCGCCGGACTGTTTTTTAAAATCGCCCTGGTACCCTTTCATTTATGGACAGCCGATGTATACGAAGGCGCTCAAACCAATATCACTTCCTACTTGTCGGTAGTCTCCAAAGGCGCTGCCGTGGTTGTACTGTTTACCCTTTCGGTAAAAGTTTTCGCTCCCCTGGCCGGGCAATGGAAACCGCTTTATTATGTCCTGGCGGTGGCATCCATTACCCTTGCCAACCTGTTTGCACTCCGGCAGCAAAACCTCAAACGCTTTCTGGCTTTTTCGTCCATTTCGCAAGCCGGCTACATCATGCTGGCTGTCATCAGCGGTACACCGCTCGGAATGGCTTCGCTGGTGTATTATGTTCTGGTGTATTTGTTTTCGAACCTGGCCGCCTTCGGGGTGGTATCGGTTGTGGAACAACACACCGGGAAGCTCACCATCGACGACTACAACGGATTGTACCGCAGCAATCCGCGGCTCAGTTTTGTGATGATGCTGTCGCTGTTTTCGCTGGCAGGCATACCGCCTTTTGTCGGGTTTTTCAGTAAGTACTTCGTATTTTCGGCAGCCGCGCAGCAAGGATTGTATGTGCTGGTATTTATTGCTTTATTGAATACCATCGTATCGTTGTTTTATTACCTGAAGGTGATCAAAGCCATGTTTCTGACGGAAAACGAAACGCCTGCAGCATCGATCCGAAGTTCACTTCCTCTGCGGTTGAGTTTAATTATCTGTACGGCAGGAATTCTGATTATCGGACTACTCGGAACCGTATTCGAAACCATCGGAAGTATGAGTTTCGGATTGTAAACAACGGCTGAAACCGAGGTGTTCCGGCATCAAAAAAAAACGCCGGGAGCAAACTCCCGGCGCTTTTTTATAACTCATTGAAATCGAAATTATTCTTTAATGTATTTTCCGAACAGCGTGTCGAGCGAGAATTTCCCACCGCCGCCGAACATCAGCCCCAGCGACATCCCGATGATAAGGATAAAGTATTCCATTCCTTCGCCTGCCTGATTACCAAACCAGTTCATAAAAAATCCGTGCTGTACGTGTCCGCCCAGGAACATGGCTCCACCGAGGGTAAGGAAGATGGAGAAGGCCATAAAACGGCTGCCTGCACCTACGATCAACAAGATGGGAGCCACGAATTCGGCCAGGATAACCATCACTCCCAGAACGGCCGGGATACCCATACTCGAGAAGAAACCTACTGTGGCTTCAAAACCATACCCGCCATACATACCGAGTGCCTTCTGCATTCCGTGGGGTAAAACTACAATGGCCAAGGCCAGACGTACAAACAACAGCGCCCATGAATTCGTATCGGTCGCGAAAAATTTCTTTAAAAGTGCGTTCATCTTTTTTAATTGTTAATTGTCGATTATTAATTGTTAATGGGAGGGCCACATTAACTGTTTTTTGATGATGCAAAGATAGGGCGGAATTGGCCCCTCTTAAGTAAAGAAATCAGGACGATGATTGCAAAAATCAGGACTGAAGGGCGGTTGTTTTGAATTCGGTAGGCGTCATTCCGGTGTTTTTCTTGAAGAAATTGTTGAAATGGGCCGATTCTTCGAAGCCCAAGGAAAAAGCTAACTCCTTGTTCGACTGATTAGTAAACAACAACCAACGCTTCGCCTCGGTGATTAATTTACTCTGAATATGATCCTTGGCCGATTTTCCGGTAATCGACTTCACGGTTTTATTCAGGTAATCGGGGGTAACGGCCAGCATATCGGCATAGTCGTTTACCATGTGATGTTCCACGTAATGTTTATTCAATAGCTGCTTGAAACTACGCAGCAGGTGGTTGGTTGTTTCCAGCAACTGCGGATTCTCTTCTTTTTTGAGCGAGCAATGATTATTGCTTTGAATCAGCAGTAACTTTACCAGAGCCCCCACCGCGTCGTGGGTATACTTTTCGAGCGAAGCCGAAAAAAGCTCCATCTGTTCGAACAGGTTCTGGTATACCGCAGCCGACGATTCGTGGATGGGCAAGGGAGGCGATTGTCCGTAATCGTTGAAAAGATAAATATCGTTGATCAGGTGATCGGGAATGGCATTGGAGATCAGAAAATGTTCGGAATAGGACACAATAAATCCCTTGGGCTCGGAAGCGAATTCGAGCTTATGCATTTGTCCCGGCAAAAGAAAATACAACTGGCGACCTTCAATTTCATACTCCGTGAAATCGACGGTATGCTTCCCCGTTCCTTCAATAATATAATAGATGGCGTAGTAATCGTGCCGATGAGGCACCGGTTTGCGAACCGACGCCACACTATAGGCCTCTTCCATTCGTTTAATCGAAAAGTCGGGCGAAAAGTCCGACCGTTCGGCCAGAGAATAGGTTTTGATTTCCTGATGATCCATTTGAATACTGGTTAATTGTTTAGTGTTTAGTGTTAACGGTTGATACACTGATTTTGTTTTGCGGTTTGTCATCAACCGCCACCTTCAGTCCTTCCCTGCGATCGATAATTACTTCCCAATTAGATCGACGAGCTCCCTCAGCATCATCGCCGTTGCTCCCCATATCACTACTCCATCGGCATCGTAATAAGGAGCACTGGTATTGGTAACACTATTATGGGCCGGAAAATCTTTTACTTTGATATTTGCACTGTTAAAAAAGTGAGACAAATCGACCTCGATCACTTCCTGTACTTCCCGTGGATCGGGGGTATAGACCGGCCGTTGGGGAGCATAGGCCACGAAAGCCCTTACCAGGAAATTGCTGGGCGGGACATACAAATCGGTGAGTTGGCCGATGATTTCGTACGAATGGCGCGGAAGACCGATTTCCTCTTCGGCTTCGCGCATGGCTGTTTCGCACAGATCGCCGTCTTCGTCCTCGTACCGGCCGCCGGGAAAAGCGATTTGCCCCGAATGGATACCCACGTACTCGCCGCGGCGGATAAATACAATTTTCAGACCGGCAAGATGGGCTGTTCCGGAAGATGGGGACACTTCGTCCAATGAAAGGGAAAAAGAACTTTCCGGCTCCGACGCCTGTTCGCCCGGATACAACAACACCAGCACCGCACTCAGGCGGGGGTTGAAATCCTCACCGCGAATTGCCCTGAATTCGTCAAGACGATGTGCGGGCGCCATCTTCAGGTGCGACGACGCACCGGGAAGAGCCTGTCGAAGCTGTTTTTTTATCGTATCGATTGTCATGAATATTGTACTGTTTGATTTCCAGTGTAAATTTACTGTTTTTTTTGCATCAGCTAAAAAAAAGTTTAACTTTGTGATAAGTATGCCCTTATCGATTGGCGCTATACCCCATAAATCTGCAGGAAAATACCCCATGAAGAAAAAACACATCGTATTCCTTTCGGCTGCACTGATGCTGTCTGTTCCGGTGTTGGCGGCACCGGTTCAACACCTCAGCACTTTAGCCAGCGACAATACCCAGGTGTATGTATCGCAACGGCCGGCTCCGGGCGATCGGCTGTTTAAGTCGGATGCCGTAGAGAAAAAAATACAGCAGATTACCCGTATGCTCACCAATACCCGGCTGCGTTGGATGTTCGAGAACTGCTTCCCGAACACCCTCGACACTACCGTGCGCTATTACAAAACCCCCGATGGCGACGACGATACCCTGGTGTATACGGGCGACATTCACGCCGTGTGGCTGCGCGATTCGGCTGCACAGGTATGGCCTTACCTGCACCTGGCCAACGACGACCCCAAGCTGAAAAGTATGCTGCGGGGCGTTATCCTCCGGCAGTTTAAAAGCATTATTATCGATCCCTATGCCAATGCTTTTCTCGATCCGCACGATCCGAATCCCGATCACAACTGGATGAGCGACCTTACGGCTATGAAAAAAGAACTGCACGAGCGCAAATGGGAAATCGATTCGCTGGCTTATGTGATTCGATTGGCTTATGAATACTGGAAAATTACCGGCGACACCTCCATCTTTGGAAAAGAATAGGAACAGGCTGTAGCGCTGATAGTAAAAACCTACCGGGAACAACAGAAAAAAGACGGTCACGGGCCCTACCGGTTCATGCGGCGCACCGAGCGGCAGCTGGATACGATGTCGAATGCCGGGCTGGGAAACCCGGTGAAACCCGTTGGGCTGATTGCTTCGGCTTTCCGCCCTTCCGACGATGCCACCACCTTTCAGTTTCTCGTTCCGTCGAACTTTTTTGCCGCGACATCCCTGCGAAAGGCAGCCGAAATTCTGACTCAAGTGAACAGTGATAAGGTGTTGAGTGAAAATTGCATTTCGCTGGCTGCCGAAGTCGAAACTGCCCTTCAACAATACGCTACGGTCCATCATCCCACCTACGGAACTATTTACGCCTACGAAGTGGATGGTTTTGGCAATCGGCTGATGATGGACGACGCCAATGTGCCGAGTTTACTGGCAATGCCCTACCTGGGCGATGTGGATCTCAACGATCCGGTGTACCGGAACACCCGGAAATTCGTATGGAGCGAAGATAATCCGTATTTCTTCCGGGGAAAAGCAGGCGAAGGGATTGGTGGTCCACATGTAGGTTACGATATGGTATGGCCCATGAGCATTATGATGAAGGCTTTCACCAGTACGGACGACGAGGAAATCAAAAGCTGTATAAAAATGCTGATGGACACCGATGCCGGTACCGGATTTGTACACGAATCGTTTCACAAGGACGACGCTGCCAACTTCACCCGCAAGTGGTTTGCCTGGCAAAATACGCTGTTCGGCGAGTTAATTATTACCCTGATCGAAAAAGGGAAGCTGGATTTACTGAACAGTATTCGTTAATTATTTATTGTTTCAAAAAACACGCAAGATGCTGACCTGAGGTGCATCCTCCATTACAAACAATTTTATGATACGCAAAACATACCTGTCGGCCCTGATCACCTGCCTTCTTTCCGGCAGTCTATCCGCCACTGCTCCCGTCGATTATGTAAATCCCCTTATAGGCACCCAGTCGAAATATTCTTTGTCGAACGGGAACACCTATCCTGCCATTGCCATGCCCTGGGGGATGAACTTCTGGACTCCCCAAACAGGCAAAATGGGCGATGGCTGGGCCTACACCTACGATGCCGACAAACTACGCGGCTTCAAACAAACCCACCAGCCCAGCCCCTGGATCAACGATTACGGGCAATTTTCGATTATGCCGGTAACGGGAAAAGCGGTTTTCGACGAGAACGAACGGGCCAGCTGGTTTTCGCACAAGGCCGAAACAGCCAAACCGCACTATTACAAAGTGTACCTGGCCGATTTCGATGTGGTTACCGAAATCACCCCCACCGAACGGGCGGCAATGTTCCGGTTTACTTTTCCGCACAACGCACATTCGTACGTGGTCATCGATGCCTTCGACAAAGGTTCGCAGGTCACCATTATCCCCGCCGAAAATAAAATTATCGGTTACACAACGAAAAACTCCGGAGGAGTACCGGCAAACTTTAAAAATTACTTCGTTATCGTTTTCGACAAGAAGTTTACTTATCAGTCGGTAGTGGCCGATGGCAATCTGCTCGAAAATCAGCTGGAGGCTACTGTCGATCATGCCGGAGCTATTATCGGTTTTTCGACCCGCAAAGGCGAACAGGTGCATGCACGGGTGGCTTCGTCGTTTATCAGCGCGGAGCAGGCGGAGCGCAACCTGGGCGAACTGGGCGATGGGAACTTCGACCGTCTGGCGGCAGCGGGCGAACAACGCTGGAACGAAGTACTGGGACGCATCGAGATTGAAAGCAGCAACATCGATCAGTTGCGCACGTTTTACTCGAGCCTGTACCGGTCGGTGCTTTTCCCACGGAGCTTTTACGAGTACGATGCGGTCGGGAAGGCGGTGCACTACAGTCCGTACAACGGTAAAGTGGAAGAAGGCTATCTGTTTACCGATACCGGTTTCTGGGACACCTTCCGGGCCTTGTTTCCGTTGCTGAACCTGCTGTATCCCGAAATGAATCTGAAGATGCAGGAGGGATTGATCAACACTTACAAGGAAAGCGGTTTTTTCCCCGAATGGGCCAGTCCCGGTCACCGCGGATGCATGGTAGGCAATAACTCGGCTTCGGTGCTGGCCGATGCCTATTTACAGGGAGTTAAAGTGCAGGATACCGAAGCACTTTGGAAAGGGCTTACTTACACGGCCAATACCGTTCACCCTTTTGTATCGTCGACCGGCCGGTTGGGGTATCAGTATTACAACACTCTGGGCTATGTGCCCTGCGATGTGTTGATCAACGAAAGCGCCGCCCGCACGCTGGAATATGCCTACAACGACTGGTGCATTTACCAGGTAGGGAAAGCACTGGGTAAACCGGAGAACGAAATCGGGATTTACAAGGAACGGAGCCTTAATTACCGGAATTTATTTCATCCGAAGTATACCATGATGGTGGGGCGGAAAAAGAATGGCGATTTTAATGAACCGTTCAGTCCGTTTAAGTGGGGGGGCGATTTTACGGAAGGAAATGCCCTGCATTATACCTGGTCGGTATTTCACGATCCGAAGGGGCTTATGAACCTGATGGGGGGAGCCCGGGTTTTCAACCAGATGCTGGATACGGTTTTTGCCCTGCCACCGGTATTCGACGAGAGTTATTACGGCGGAGTCATTCATGAGATCCGTGAAATGCAGATCATGAACATGGGGAATTATGCCCATGGTAATCAGCCTATTCAGCACATGATTTACCTCTACAATTATTCGGGAGAGCCGTGGAAAGCACAGTACCACCTGCGGCAGGTAATGAACCGGATGTACCTGCCTGCACCCGACGGATATTGCGGCGATGAAGACAACGGACAAACTTCGGCATGGTATGTATTTTCAGCACTTGGTTTTTATCCGGTATGCCCGGGAAGCGGACAGTATGTGGTGGGTTCGCCGCTGTTTAATAAAGCGACTCTACGTTTACCTTCGGGCAAACAGGTTGTGATCCGGACCAACAACAATTCTCCTTCCAATGTTTACATCAAGCAACTGAAGTTGAACGGTAAAAAATACGAGCACAACTACCTGGAGATTGAGACCCTGAAAAAGGGAGCCCGGCTGGTATTCGACATGGACGCCTTACCCGACAAAACCAGAGGAACCAAAGCCGAAGATGCTCCTTACTCCATGTCGGAATAAGATTCATGCCGGCATCGCACTCCGGGAGTTGCGTGCGACCCGGGTAATCCGGAGGGTTGTTAATCTCTGATTTTCCAGAACAGCATCATCAGTTTTTCGAACAAGGTATCGCCCAGCAAACGCTTGAGCGGCACGCCGATAACCTGGTCGAATTTGCCGATTACATAGCGCATCCTGTACGATCCGTTTTTGCGAAGCAGTTTTTCGACTTTCCGGGCAATAACGACCGGATAGGCTCCGTTGTTCTCGTCATGCTCATACATCTTCAGCAATTGGTCGAATTTGCGTTGGTAGATGGGATGAACGGTGGATATAATGCGCCGGTTGGCGGTGAATCCGGTACGGAAATCGCCGGGATTGATGTTAAACACTTGTATGTTAAAGGGCAGCACTTCCATGCGCAGAGCAGCCAGGTAGCCTTCGAGGGCGTATTTACTCGCCGAGTAATGGCCCTGAAAGGGAAGTCCGATGAGTCCGGCCATAGAGCCGGTGTTGATAATAACTCCCCCGCCCCTGGCCCGTAGTACCGGCAAAAAAGCGTTTATCATACGAACAACGCCAAAGAAATTGGTTTCAAACTGCGCTTTTGCTTCGTCCATGCTGAAGTTTTCGAGGGGACCGGCCAACCCGTAGCCTGCATTGTTGATCAACACATCGATGTCGATCCGGTTAGTGGCGAGATACTGCATCAATCCGGCTACCGAATCATCGTTGGTAACATCCAGCTGCAACAGCTCGAAACTTCCTCCCTCCCGGCTCTTGATTCCCGGCTCCCGATGCTTCGCTCTCGAAGTACCATACACCCTGTACCCCCGTTCACACAGGTATTCGGCAATCACTTTTCCTATCCCGGAAGATGCTCCGGTAATGAGTACTGTTTTCATATTTTTGTAGTTCGATTATGAACTACAAAAATACAATTTATTACTGACAAATCACGCAACCTTCGCACTTGGAAAGTTCGCCCCGCAGGCGTTTCTCCACCAGCATTTTCATCCGGTCGCGCAGGGCAAAAATGCGGATATATTCCAGCACATCGGCCATGAACGCGTTCATGAGCAGCAAGCGGGCTTCGTTGTAGGGAATCCCCCGCGAACGCATGTAGAACAGAGCATTATCGTCGAGCTGTCCAATAGTTGCCCCGTGTGAACATTTTACATCGTCGGCAAAAATTTCCAACTGGGGTTTAGTACGCATTTTTGCGCTGGGATGGAGCAGGATGTTACGGTTGGTTTGGTACGCACGCGTTTTCTGCGCATCTTTTTCGACAAACAAACGGCCGGTGAAAGCACCTTTCGAGACATCGTCGAGCACGTACTTGAACAATTCATCCGAATGACATTCGGGCATATTGTGCAACACCGAAGTGAAATTATCCACGGTTTGATTTTTATCGGCAATCACCATCCCGCACACTTCGGTTTCACAATGCTTACCGTTGAGCGCCACCTCGATGGTATTGCGTGTAACCCCATTATGCAGCGTAATCACATTTGAAATCACATTCGACGATGCCTGCTGATCGATGAGTAAAGTCATCAGATTGGTCATCCGGTTGTGCGTATTCTCGAGCTTGTAATGATCGTAAGTGGCATATTCGCCCACGAAAACCTCGGTTACCCGGTTGGCCAGAAAGCGCACATCGTCCTGCGTATGATCGCACACCAGCAATTGGGCTTTTGCATTCTCTTCAATAATAATCAGATCGTGCGAATTAGCCATAAAATCGACGTCGGAACGCATGATGTTGATGAGCTGCACCGGACGGGGTAATTCCACATTCTTCGGCACATACATGAAAAAACCATCCTGGGCAAAAGCTCCGTTGAAGGCCACCAGTCCATCGTCTTTTTTTCCACTTTGTTTTCCGTAGTAGGTTGCAACCAGCTCCGGATACTTCTCCGAAGCTTCTTTCATACTGCAAATAATCACTCCTTCGGGAAGCTCTTTGTTGCGATCGTCGGTTTCGGGATAAAAACCATCGTTCACCACGAAATACAAGAACGAATCGATACCGGGCACATCGCACTGAAAAGCCTGGTAAGGATCGACCGGAAAATCGAGGCGGCGGAAGTTCAAGCCGTAATCGACCTCCAGCGAAGGTTTCAGTTCGGTGTATTTATAATTCTCAATTTTCGTAGTCGGAAAGCCCAGTCGCGCGAAACGGGCAAAAGCCTCGTCGCGCGATGCATTCATCACCGCAGCCGAGTGCTCCTTTATCATCCCGCGATGGGCTTTGTATAAATCAATATATTGTTGTTCCATGAAATTCGGTTGTTAAGCTTCCACTTCCTGTTTGATCCAGTCGTAACCACGGGCTTCCAGTTCGAGTGCCAGTTCCTTGCCCCCCGATTTTACAATTTTACCATCGTACAACACATGTACGAAATCAGGAGTGATATAATCGAGCAGGCGCTGGTAATGCGTAATCACCACGGTAGCATTTTCGGGCGATTTCAGTTTATTCACGCCATTGGCCACGATGCGCAGGGCGTCGATATCGAGGCCCGAATCGGTTTCGTCGAGAATAGCCAGTTTAGGCTCCAGCATCGCCATCTGGAAAATCTCGTTTTTCTTCTTCTCTCCTCCCGAAAAGCCTTCGTTTACAGCACGGTTGGTAAGCTTGCTGTCCATTTCCACCAGTTCCTTTTTCTCGCGCATCAGTCGCAGAAAATCGGTAGCCGAAATAGCCGGTTCGTTGCGGTATTTACGTTGTTCGTTGATGGCCGAACGCATGAAATTCACCATACTTACCCCGGGAATTTCCACCGGATACTGAAAACTGAGGAAAATGCCTTCGTTGGCGCGTTCTTCGGGAGCCAGCTCCAATAAATCGGTGCCGTTAAATTCGATCGTACCATGGGTAACTTCAAAAGCAGGATGACCGGTAATGACCGACGACAGGGTCGATTTTCCGGAGCCATTGGGGCCCATGATGGCATGAATTTCTCCCTTGTTGATTGTGAGGCTGAGGCCTTTTAATATTTCTTTGCCATCGATGTTGGCATGCAGATTTTTAATGACTAACATTGTATCGTTTATTTTTTATTATTCTTTATGAGATTAACCTACCGAACCTTCCAGGGTGATCTGTAATAGTTTCTGCGCTTCGACTGCAAATTCCATGGGCAGCTTGTCCACCACTTCCTTGGCATAACCGTTCACTATTAACCCTACTGCGTCTTCGGTCGAAATACCCCGTTGGTTGCAATAGAAAATCTGATCTTCCGAGATTTTCGACGTCGTAGCTTCGTGTTCAACAACGGCCGTTTCGTTGTTCACTTCCATGTAAGGAAAGGTGTGTGCACCACATTTATCGCCCAGCAGCAAGCTATCGCATTGCGAGAAGTTACGTGCATTTTCGGCTTTGGCACCCACCCGCACCAATCCGCGGTAACTGTTGTGGCTCACGCCGGCCGAGATACCTTTCGACAAAATATGGGAGCTGGTATTTTTTCCAAGATGAATCATTTTGGTCCCTGTATCGGCCTGCTGATGATTGTTGGTTACCGCCACCGAATAAAATTCGGCCGACGAGTTGTCGCCCTGCAGCACGCAGGAAGGATACTTCCAGGTAATGGCCGATCCGGTTTCCACCTGGGTCCAGGAGATATGCGACCCATCGCCCTTGCAAATCCCGCGTTTGGTAACGAAATTATAAATACCGCCCTTCCCGTTTTTATCGCCGGGATACCAGTTCTGAACGGTAGAGTACTTCACCTGCGCATTCTTCATCGCTATGATCTCCACGATAGCTGCATGCAACTGGTTTTCATCGCGTTGAGGGGCCGTACACCCTTCGAGGTACGACACATAACTGTCGTCGTCGGCCACGATAAGCGTACGTTCGAACTGGCCGGTATTCACCGCGTTGATCCGGAAATACGTGGAAAGTTCCATCGGGCAGCGCACTCCTTTAGGGATGTACACAAAGGAACCGTCGCTGAACACCGCGCTGTTGAGCGCCGCGAAAAAATTGTCGGTATAAGGCACCACCGATGCCATGTACTTCTGAACCAAATCGGGATGATGCTCCACCGCTTCGCTAAAGGAACAAAAGATAATACCCATTTCGGCCAGGGTTTCCTTGAAAGTGGTCTTCACCGACACCGAGTCCATCACCGCATCCACAGCAATGCCGCTGAGCGCTTTCTGTTCCTCGAGCGGAATACCCAGCCTATCGAAGGTTTTCAACAATTCCGGATCCACCTCATCGAGGCTTTTCGGAGCATTTTTACGGGGAGCCGCGAAATAGGAAATCGACTGGTAATCGATTTCGGGAATGGTAAGATTGGCCCATGTGGGCATTTTGAGGGTTTGCCAGTGACGGAAAGCCTTCAGGCGGAACTCCAGCATCCATTCCGGTTCGTTTTTCTTCGCCGAAATGATCCGTACCACCTCTTCGTTGATTCCAACAGGAATTACCTCCGTTTCGATATCGGTGGTAAATCCGTATTTATATTCGCTTTGGGTTACTTCGTGTATAATTGCGTCTGACATATTCTATATTAAAAATTGGGGCTGCAAAATTACTAAAATTCAAGCAAGTACCGAAATAACGCAGAAGCAGGAGGTTTTGTTTACCCTTAAAGTTAATTTATATTAATGTTAGGATTGCGCGGCGGAATTCATTAAACACGCCGGAGGGCTGCCGCCAGGGGGCCGTACGTACATTCCCCCAGCCGGCAACCGACTTGTTGCGTACCTGTTATGACTTTTTACTGCACCATTAATCTGGCTGTAAAAACAGCGGTAGTGGCTGAATTCACAACCTGCAACAGATATACTCCCGACTGTAACTCTCCCCGGTCGAGCACCGTGGTCGATTGGGTAAGCCGCTCGCTGCGAATCCTTTTTCCGCTGAGGTCGCGCAGAATCAGTTCACACCCAGCGTCGATCGGCAGATTCGGCAATTGCACCACAAACTGCCCGGTAACGGGCTGCGGATACACCTGTATCGACTGGCCGGTGAACTCCCGAACAGCGGTAGGAACCGGACAGGTAGCCGGCTTGACCGTAAATTTAGTGCCCGATGGCGCATCGTATTCGTAACAGGTGGTTTTCGTTACTCCGTTGATATCCACCGATTGCGGTGTTCCGTTATTGCTGAAAATAACGTTCACCGTGCGTACCGGCTGCTCGAAGGTGTAACTGAACCATCCATTGCCGGTGTCGGTCATGGCCATTCCCGGCCAGGCGCCGAACAAATTCCCGCCGGCATTCCAGGCCCACAGCTTGACGCCGGCGCCCGTCCAGCCGGCCGGCCGCTTAAACGACACTGTAATAGGCTCTCCATCGGGATCGCCCGGATCGGTGCCGGTACCTTCGCCCACGTACACATGCTGAATCGGCGTACGGAACACATTCCCCTTACTATCGGTTGCTTCTACGTAATAGTCGATCAGCACATCGTTGTATCCCTTAATTTCGGCATAGCACAAATCGGCCTTCGCTACCGGCAGGATAAAGAAATTCAATTCGCCGTCGCTCGTGGGGTCGGGAGCCATCGCCCGGCGGGTCATGGGCAGCTCCTGCCAGACGCCCACTTCAGCCCCGCCGGCGTAGGTATCGTTCTCGATACTTTCTATGGGATTCCAACCGTCGTTGTCGATGCGGTATTTCAGGTTTACGCTTGCCAGTCCGCTCACATCGTAGGCATACGTCCACACATGAAAATCCGGCGAAGTATTCACCTGCCGGTAACCGGTGAGCGGACCGAAACCGATGCCTCCTGGATTGTACGGAAAGCGCTGCGGAATAAACACCGACGGTGCGGTGCGGTCGATACCCGGATGGGCCGTGATTACACGATTGGCATAATCGATCGCGATATTGCCGGTCATCGAGGGCTTAACCTCCATATCTTCGGCTTTCCCGTAATACATAAACCCTGAATTGAGTCCGCCGAAATAGAAATGCCAGGCTTTTTCGGCATCGGTAGCCGCGCTCCCTCCTTCGGCCACGTACTGCATCCGCAGGGCGCCTCCTTCCAGGTCTTCGGCCATGGTCACATAATTTTCGGTAGCGGTTATCACTGCCCAATTGCGCGCATCTTCGGTCCATCCATCGGGATTGAAGCGGTACGAAGATTGGCTGTACAAGGGCCACAACCAATTGATAAACTGCGGATGTCCCCAGTCGCTGTCGGCATTCACCCAGGCGCCATCTTCCACTCTTGCTATGGCATCGGCAGGCACGGGATGGTCGTCGAGAAATTGCTGGATGGTAGTAGGCCGGTAGCCCCTGGAAGCTGCATCGGCAGTAAATCCGGGCACAGCCTCGCTGTAGTACGAAAATCCGCCACCCCAGGCATTATCGCCATCGTGGGCCAGGAGCAAAATCGAAGGCCGGCCGGCAGAGCTGTAAGGTTCGATTTTCGATTGCACCTCGCCGGCATCGGCTCCGCTGTAGCCATCGATATAACTGAAATAATTACACATCGGCACCACGTCGATTTTGTAAGCCGTTCCGGTCGACGGATCGATGTATTGAGCCTTGTGCGCCTGGTAACTATAAGGCACCGCCAGGCGAGAGCCGCGTCCGTCGATAGCGCCTTCGAACCAGTTGATCCCTTTCGCCGGCACCTGATCGGCACGATTGGGAGCATCGATATTCCCGTTAATATTATACGGATGAACGTAGTCGGAAAGTGTTCGGGCCAGGTGGCTGTTGGGCACCACCGACCATTCGATACCGCATTCGACCAGGGTTTTAATGATCCGTTCGGAGAAAGCAGCTTCGGCCGGCCAGTAGCCTCTGGAGCTGTGTCCATAATATTTCTGCGTAGTATACTGATGAGCTTTCAGCTGCATCTTCAGGGTTCGTTCGCTCACCAGGGGCGACAGAGCATGATCCCAGGTGAAAGCCACCACATCGAGGCGCGGATATCCGCCGGAGGTTTTCCACCCGATGGCTTCCCGGTAAGCATTCATCCATCCCGAACCGTAGCCCCACTGGCCTTTAGCGCCCAGCGACCGAATATTCTCCATCAAGCCCGCCGACATACTCAACTGCGCTCCCGCATCAGGCCGATTGCGGATGCTGCTTACCGCGTTGCGGGGTGCCGTCTGGTAGGCATTCACCCGGTCGGCCTTCGAGAAGATCTCTTCCAGGTTATTGGTAGGATGTGCTGCCGTACTACCGGGATACCGGTTGGCGCCCGACATTTTCAGCCGGTGCGACTCCTCGGCAAACTGCTTGCTATCGGTCTTATCCTTACTTTTATCGGCCCAGTACACCGGCTGGTCCATGTGCCAAAGATAAGTGGTATAAATTTTCTGAGCGTTGAACACGGGCACCACCAACCCAAAAAGAAGCAACAGGAAAATCGATTTTGTTTGCATAGGTATCTATAATCAGTTGACCGCAAAGAAAAAACTTCCCCGGTAAATCGACGGGTAGTTGCCGGGGAAAACCTCAATTTAACACTGCAAACGTTTGTAAATTAGTTCTTTTCAACCTCTTTCCTTATCTTACGGATCGCTGCTTCGATGGGTTTATCGGGTTCAATTACATTATAAGGTCCCCAGAAGCCTGGATCGCCGAAACCATCGGCGGCGTCGCTGATGATCACATCCGATCGCAACCGGTCGCGGAAGCGGATTGCCTTGTTGTCGCTGCTTTGTTCACGGTCGGTAACTGCCATTTCGAGGGTGCTGTAGTAAAAAGTATGGAACAATTTACGTTTCCAGTTGATTTTCATTCCCAGTTCAATACGGCTGTAACCATAGTACCATTTGCCGTCCTTCTCGATATAATCGATGCGATAATCGGCCTGAATGGGAGTCACTTCGGCATTAAACGGTTTCTTGCGGATAAACAGGCGCACCACATCGTCGCGGCGCGTAAGATCGAGACTGAAAACCGCCGACTTAAGCGCCATATTCCGGGCATCGATATACAGTTTGCCGGCATACAATGGTTCGTCGGTGTACTGAACATGCTCGAAATCGACCACATACACCATTCGCTGGTCCATGTATTCTACTTTGTTGAACCGAAACCGGTAGTTGTCGAATACCCGATCGGTGAATAAAATCTGCGGGTTTTTCATCACATCGAGGTAAAGCGAGTTGTACGGACCGCCCATCAGTTTGAATACCAGGGTATCGAGACGGGTATAGTCGGTTTGTTTCCTGGCTTTATACAGTCGCGCCGCATCGTATTTGTACGATGTGTAGGGCTGCTTCTGAATGTCGACAACCGCTTCGGCCAGACTTACATACGTACGACCTTTGCGGATCGACTCACGGTAAAAAGCCGTCATCAACATTTCCTGCTCCGGATAATTCTGTTCAACCCGTTCGAGCATCACTCTTACCAGGTCCGACCCGTCCTGCGTCAGCACATCGATCTGAGGCAACTGGAACGCAACCTGCGTCATCCTTACCGCACCTTTCGATTGCTCCAGCTCGCGCACGCTCAGCTTACGCTCCATGTAGCCCAGAAAACGAAATACCAGAAGGGCGTCGTCGCCGGCCAGTTTGAGCGAAAATTCGCCTTCGTTGTTGGTTACTGTGGCGATATGAGTTCCATCGACCAGCACATTACAATACACCAACGGGCTGCCGCTCACGGCGTCGGTCACTCTTCCCTTCACCTCATTGAGGGCGGATTGGGCGGTAAGACCGGGTAGTGCCAGCACTGAAAAAAGAATGAACAGTAGCGTTTTCATGTTTTTACGATTTGATATTCAGCACTATAACAAAAATATTGACGATTTGTTTACAGCAATTCGGTTATCAACTTGAGGGCATAAATATATGAAAAATAAATTTTCAACTTCTCATAAAAAAATGTATTTTTGTAATCGAATTTAAATTCGATTTGAATCATGATAAACAGCATTTTACTTTTCGCGTTGGGAACTCCCGAGATTATCTTAATTGCCCTGGTTGTACTGCTCATTTTTGGAGGTAAGAAAATTCCTGAACTGATGCGTGGTATTGGTAAAGGAGTCAACCAGTTTAAAAAAGGCATGAAGGATCTCGACGATGAAATTAAGGACGGGGTGGACGATACAAAGAAATAAATCCCTGAAAAAGAGGCATGCAGGAAGAAGTTGAAGAAAAAGCGCTTTCGTTCTGGGAGCATCTTGAGGTACTACGGTGGACCCTCATTCGCATTATTCTGGCGATGGTGGTGGCTGTGGGTGCCATCTTTTCCTTCAAGGAGTTCGTGTTTACCGATATCGTTTTCGCACCCCTTAATTCCGACTTTATTTTTTACCGGTGGCTGTGTCGACTGGCCTCGCTGGTGAATATTCCCGAAATTTGCCCCGGCGATTTTCAGCTTGAGCTCATCAATATCAACCTTGCGGGACAATTCATGGCCCATATCGGAGCGTCCTTCAGCCTGGGTCTGATCCTGGTGGTGCCCTATATCCTGTTCGAAATCTGGCGTTTCATCTACCCGGCCCTGTATCCGAACGAGAAACGGCATATCGGAGCCATCTTTTCGTCGGCTTCGTTCCTCTTCTACGCCGGAGTAGCCACCGCTTACCTGCTCATTTTTCCCCTTACGGTCCGCTTCCTCGGCTCCTACGAAATTTCGTCGCTGGTACCCAATCAGATATCGGTACAGTCGTACCTCGGAACACTGTATATCCTCATCTTCAGCCTGGGTATTATGTTCGAAATGCCTGTTTTGGCCTACATGCTATCGCGCATGGGCCTCATTCATAAACAACTGCTTAAATCGGTCCGCTCCTACGCCCTGGTCATCCTCATGATCCTGGCCGCCCTCATCACCCCTACTACCGATCCGTTCACGCTTATTATTGTTGTACTTCCCTTATACGTACTGTATGAAATAAGTATCATCGTATGTCGTGAAAAGGAAATTTAATTCGTTTTTTTACAAAATAAAGGTCGAAATTTCACAAAAAAGGAATACATTTGCAATTCAGTATTTAGATTTGTTAAAATACTGTTCTCCCATGTTTACACGTACATCATTTTAACTGCATAAGGGAAAACCGAAGCCCTCTTCAAGTAGGTAAAAGTAAAAATTTGTCGTATGAAAAAATTCATTCTAAAATCGATGTTGGTACTGGCTATCGCAGTTACATTTACATCATGTTACACCGTTACGGCCACTATTGGCGAAGGTCCTAAAACAGGGGTTGAAGTACGGAAAGCGAATCATTTTCTGATTGCCGGACTCGTTCCCATCGCCACAGCCGATGTGAAAGAAATGGCCGGTGATGCCAAAAATTATTCGATTACCGTGACTCACAGTTTTGTCGATGGATTGCTCGCAGCGATTACCGGCGGACTGTACACTCCCACCACCACCATTGTACGTAAATAATAAGTAAGGAGGGGGAGAAGCTCGTTTTCTCCCCCGCCCCGGCCACTCAAACAATGAACATCATCCGCAAACTACTCGGGGGCATACTGATGCTCTACTCCGGGTATTTATTAATAAGATGCCTAATCGTTTTTAAAAACTTGACCGAATATGGCTCCGGTGTACTGGTTGGCGCTCTGCTGATCATGGCACTGGGAATATTTCTTTTTTTCTACACTCCAAAAACTTTTAAAAAAAAATGAAAACATCTATTTTTCAACGAATTATCGCTTCTGTTTTGCTTATTGCCATGCTGAGCAGCTGTGCAAGCACTACGCTTATTCAAACCATCCCGAGCGGAGCAAAGGTGTACATCGACGGCTCTCCTGTAGGCCCTACACCCTATAGCTTACGCGATTCGAAAATCACGGGCTCTGCAACCTCGGTACGTATCGAAGCCGAAGGATATGAAACTTTTCACACCGTGATCACAAAAGACGAGGAAGTAAACGTGGGAGCTATCGTAGGGGGAGTATTCTTTCTGATCCCTTTCTTGTGGACCATGCAATACAAGCCAGTTCACACCTACGAACTGCAACCTTTAAAAACAGAGGCTTCGGCTCCGGCAACCGATAGTAAATCGACAGCTGTTGCCGAGAAACTCCGCGACCTGAAGAAATTGCTGGACGAAGGAATTATTACCCAGGAAGAATTTGAAAAAGCGAAAGCGAAAGTGTTAGGTAACTAACCTGCGGTTTGCTCCGGATTTAAAGCACGATAAATATTTTGTCGTGCTTTTTTCGTTGGGTCTCGGCAATAATCAGATACATTCCTTTCTCCACTTTTCCTTCCAGCGACAAGATAGTGGTCAACGATCCCGAAAGTTGGCCTGAATATACCCGGCGGCCGTCGATGGAATAAATGTGGTACGGCACCTCCGCGGCCGGACTCAGGTAGATGCTGAGTTCGTTGCGCGCATACTGGTAACTGACGGCAAACTTTTCCTGAATCTCGCCTCCTGCTGCTTCGGCATCCCACGGTTGTCCCTTGCTATTGCCCCATAAGAATTCGGCAAAGGCCGGATAATCGATGTACGGATTCCGGTTGCCCTGGATGGCATATACTGCATTGTTGCGGTCGATTTCTTTCTGACTCACCGGATCGTCGCGGTGCCATTTCATCAGCAAACTGATGGCATAGGGTTTAAATACCGGATAGGTATTCTGATACAACATACTTTCGGTACCCGTACTGCGCCAGTTGGGTGCATAATCCTCGTAACAGGTCACCATATACATATAGGTGCGGGCAAAATCGCCTTTGTACTCGCCGGCGGGCTCAAACACCATCCCCGAATAGCCCGGATAAGTATTGTACCCTACTCTCGAAACCCCGTTGTCGAATTCGTAGTTCGTACCTACAACTCCCAGCGGAAAATTGGATTTTGCCGAATTGGCATCCACATTCGAAGGATAAAGGTTGTGCAGGTCGGAATAAGCCACCGTGTATTCGGGCTGCGGACTCCACCAACTCTTGGGCATGCTGTGCTCGCGATTGAGATTCGACCACGACGTGCGTTTTTCGCGCGAATACATATCCCAGAAATACCCGTCGGGATGCCAGTCGGTTGTGCGGAAATGGGTGCTCGAGCTATAATATTCCAACTGGATATGGGGCCGTATAAGGGTATGCAAAGCCGTTTTAAGAGCCGCTTCGCGCCGGCCTTCGGCTGCATTGTAATAACCCGGCGGGATGGTGGCTTTTCCCGCCAGCGGAATCAACAGCAACAGTAACAGCCATCTAAAGCTTACAGGGTTCGATTGATGTGTAATCGACACTCCGGATTGAAGCATTTTCAACATCTGAAAAATCAAGGTATAATTTTAAACGAAAACAACTGACCGGTATTCACAATTCTTACAATATACATCGGATGACCCGTCACCGGAAGGGTAACCGTGGAGGAGGGTACTACATCGTCGTACTCCACTACGCCGGTAAGGGTATACATCTGCAGACGACTCCCCGCCTCGAGCTGTGTAAACACAATGCCTTCCGGAGTTGCACTCCAGCGGGGATGAAGCGGTTCTCCGTCACTTAATCCGCTAAGCACCAAGGTTTTCAACCCCACTTCATCCGACCACTCCGATCGCACATCTCCAATCACCGACCGTACCCGGTAGAAGTAATTCGTTACCGGCTCCAGGCTCTCCATGCGGTAAACCGTTCCTGTTACCGGCTGTTGTTGCAGGAGGTAGGCGTTCGATTCACTCCCATACACGACAAAAAAATCGTCGAGGGCCAGGTTACCCGAAACTTTGTTGGTGTAGGTAATGCGTAACGACCGGACATTATCAGCACGATCGAAGGCATACGAAACTACGGTTTTCGACGTATTCTGGTAAGCGATATCGTCCACTTTTATCCATTGTTCGTTCCTGAGCGCTTCCACCGTAAACACATTGCCTGCTCCACTCGAGGGATAGCGGTACATAAAGTCGAACCTCGACACCGCATACGGATACACCGCCGTTTGCAGCCATTCGCCGGTGTTGCGCAACTGTATGGAGGGAGGTGCAACTCCCGAGCTGGCCGAAGTGGTATAAATCGCTCCTGCAGTCCCCGTCCATCCCTCGGGCAGCGGTTTACCGTTCGATCCTACCTTATCGAACCCTTCCGCCACGGTGATGTCGGCCGCACCCACCTTGGTATATACTTGCAGTTCGAACCGGTCGGTATATACATCCGACTCCCATTCGGCCACAAAATGCCTCGCACCAATATCCGAAGGTTCCATAGGCACCGGGACGGCAGGACCTGCCGTGGTAAAACCTACCGAATTCACCGAAGGCAAGGCTCCCGTTTCGCGCAAAGCACTTACCCGGTAGTAGTAAGAGGTGAACGGCTGAAGATCGCGAACCGCGAATCGCGACGAATCGGCAGGAATCGTCGCCGTAAATACGGAAGTCTCCTGAGCGCTGAGGCTCATTACATGATTGCCCACCGGACTGAAATCGTCGATGGGCAAACTGATCCATTCCTCTTCGTTGTAGGCAGCCGTAGGATGCGTTACCGACGCTTTCCGGTGCAGCGTTTTATTCTCGCCCCACATCAACCCGGGACCCCGATCGAAATACCCCACGGCATCGATCCGCAAGCCATTGTGCAACAAAGCAATAGCATCGTTACCATTGAAATTCATCACCGAATCGGTGTACAACGCAGCTTTGGCCTTCAACTCCTCGTTGGTACACAGTTTATTGATCACCACTACCGAACTGCCATGCGCCAATTCGCCTTTCAACGGAAATACCGATTCGTAGAGACCCGCGCCGTTCGACTGCTTCGCCAGCGCATAGTCGGCCAGCTGCACCGTTCGGCCCGTTCCGTTGTAAATCTCGACCGTTTTATTGTAACTGCTTCCTTCCACATACGACGAAATAAGCAGGTCGCCCGCCTTCGAAGGACGGGTGAAAAGTTCGACCGCATAACTGCCGGCACTCAAATCGGCAATCCAGTGCAGGGTAGCTCCAACCGGAGTAACCCGGTCGGGCTCGAGTGCCATGAGCTGGCGCGATGCCTTCCCTTCCACCGGCAGCTGGAAAGGCTCATCGAGCCCCGCTCCCTCGAGCAACAAGGTGTCGCGGAAGGTACCCGAAGCAGTGGGGCGGAATTGCAGGCGCGTAGTACTGCCCGCAAGCAGTTCGCCGGCAGATAGTGCGGTGCGTAGCACTACAAAAGCCGGATGCTGATGCTTCAACCGCACCGTCAGGGTTCCCGAAATATTTTGTCCCTTCAGATGAATCGCTTTTCCGACGGTATCGCCCTGAAGGATCACATCGAAATCGACCGCTTCGCCTCTCCGGGGCAGGGTTAAAAATGCATCCGAAGGCTGGGGAAACGGATAGGCCTGCAAGGTATCGGGGCCCCAGATATACGAAACCAGATCGGGGTAATCGATAAACGGATTACGATTGCCCTGAATAGCATAAACGGCTTCCTGACGGAGGCGCTCCTTCACACTCACCGGATCGGCCGCATGCCATTGGAGCAACAGTTCCCTGGCCCAGGGAGTCCACACCGGATAGGTATTGCGTTGCATCATAGGCGAGGTCCACAGCGGAGCATAATGTTCGTAAACGGTAGCTATATACAGGTACGAACGGGCAAAATCGCCTTTGAATTCGTCGGCCGGTTCGAAGGCTTTCCCACTATAGGCCGGGCTGAACGAACTGGTACCGATACGACTGACTCCGTTGTCGAATGTCGCATCTCCGGGTTTTACTATTCCCAGCGGATGATTGCTCTTCGACGAATTGGTGGAGCCATCCGAAGGATAAAGGTGAAACAAATCGCGATAGGCCATGTTCTCGGCCCCTCCCCACCAGCTTTTGGGAAGCGAGTGCTCGATGTGCATGCCCGAAATACTCGTATAGCCATCGAAATAACGAATAATATTCGAATACATGTCGATAACCGAACCATCGCTGTTTTGGTCGGTATGGAAAAATCCCTGCCAGGTGGCCCCTTCGCCGCTGCCGTATTTCAGCACTTTCACCGGCGCCGCCAGAGCACTCAGGCTCGATTTGAGCTCGGCTTTCGTCTTGTTACGCGCCTGGTAATAATAGCCTGCAGGCACTGCAGCTGTGGCCAGCTGTACCGCCAGCATCAGCAGCAGGATCACCAGGCCCGAACTGTTTTTCAATTTCATACGGTAATAATTGTTTTTTTAAACGTCGTACGGAACTCGCATGCCAACATTACCATAACCTTGGATGCGAAGTTTCCTCTGCTATTTGTTTTCATTTGCATGCATCCTACCGGTCACAACGGCGTGAAGCAGCTCCCTGCCCGTTGCCTGTTTTATTGAACGATGAATTTCTTAACGGCCTTCAGCGTGTCGGCATTGGCACGGAAAAAATACACTCCCGGTTTGAGCGAGCCCATCGATACGGCATCACCTCCCAGCAAGGTGCCCGACAACAGCCGTACGCCGCTGATGTTCACCACTTCGTAGCTGAGCTCGCCCAGATCGGCGGCCACCATCATACTGCGTTCGTTGGCGTTGTAGTTCACACGGGCCAGGAGTTCGGCAGGAGTTTCCACTCCGGTTACATCCCAGGCGCTGCCCTGGAGCGTACCCCAGATATGTTCGGCCAGTATCGGGTGATCGATAAAGGCGTTTCGATTTTTCTGATGTTTGTACACGGCGTTGTTGCGCACGATTTCTTTCTCCGAAACCGGATCCTGGCGGTGCCACTTCAGGAAGAGGGCGATGCTCCAGCTGTTGAGCGATGGGTAAGCGTTACCGCTGAACGAGGTCGACGAGGTGGAAAAGGTGCTCATCAAATCTTCGTAGCGGGTAACAAAATAAAAATACGTGCGGGCAAAGTCGCCCTTGTATTCATCAACGGGCTCGAAAACTCGTCCCGAATAGCCCGGGAATGTCGAACTGCCGCTGCGTCCCAACCCGTTCGTCAGCGTGGTACCATTGGCGCATTCTCCGAACGGATCGTTACCCCGCTGCCCGTTGACTCTGCCGTCGGTGGGATAAATATGATGCGCATCCGACACCATGGGCGAACGCTCGTTGAACCAGCTCTGGGGGATGGAGTGTTCGCGGTTGTAACAATCGCATACGGTGGAGTAGTTGCCGCATTTTTTCTGACCATGCGTCCAGGTACAGGTAGAGTACATATCCCAGAGTTTTCCATCGGGGCGGGTATCACTTTCTTCGTAAATCGTGTACAGGAAATCGTAACTTTTTGTTACATACCCGCTCTTTATGATCTCATGCAACTCCGTTTTCAGAGCTTTGCCCGATTTGCCGTAAGCCGAGTTATAATAAGTGGCCGGAGCCTGCGCCTGCATGCCGGATGGAATCAATACAGCCAGCATCATTATCACCGCAAACAGACTGCTGCTCACCCGTTGTACTTCCCTCCCGCGCATCGCAGGCCGGTGCGCCGGGCGTTTGTTAAAAAAATCAGTAGTATACATCATCGCTTTAAGTTGAGAAAAAGGGCTGCTAAGTTACAACATTTTTTGCGAACAACCGCACAAAATCACTACTTTAGGCAGTTTACCGGATGCTTTTAACTTCAGAACCGGTTGCACCGGGCCCGCACCGGCCGGGATCCTGAACATATTAGCCGAAAAATATGTTTTAGAATATAAAAAGGAGAACAATACGCCTTCTTTTTCATAAAAAAGTAGTACTTTTGCATCCATAATCTCAACAATTTAAATTAAATAGAGTATGTTAAGTTACAAAGAACTTGGATTAGTTAACACCAAAGACTTATTCAAAAAAGCGGTAGAAGGCGGTTACGCTATTCCCGCGTTTAACTTTAATAACCTGGAGCAGCTTCAGGCTATTATTTCTGCTTGTGTTGAAACCAAATCTCCGGTGATCCTGCAGGTATCGAGCGGAGCACGTAAATACGCCAACCAGACGCTGTTGCGCTACATGGCCCAGGGTGCGGTTGAATATGCTAAAGAATTGGGTTATGCAATTCCTATCGTACTGCACCTCGACCACGGCGACAGCTTCGAACTGTGCAAAGAATGTATCGATATGGGTTTCTCGTCGGTGATGATCGACGGTTCGCACCTTCCTTACGAAGACAATATCGCTCTTACCAAACGTGTGGTTGAATATGCCCACTCGAAAGATGTGACTGTTGAAGGCGAACTCGGTATCCTGGCCGGTGTTGAAGACGATGTGGTGGCCGAACATCATACCTACACCCGTCCCGAAGAAGTGGTTGATTTCGTATCGCGTACCGGTGTCGATTCGCTGGCTATCTCGATCGGAACTTCGCACGGCGCCAACAAATTTACTCCGGCTCAGTGTACCCGCGACGAAAACGGCATCCTGATTCCTCCTCCGTTGCGTTTCGACATCCTCGAAGAAATTGAAAAACAAATCCCCGGATTCCCCATCGTACTTCACGGTTCGTCGTCGGTTCCGCAGCAATACGTGGCTACCATCAACCAATATGGCGGTGCATTGAAAGATTCGATCGGTATCCCCGAAGAACAACTCCGCCGTGCCGCTAAATCGGCTGTATGTAAAGTAAACATCGACTCGGATGGTCGTCTGGCTATGACTGCTGCCGTTCGCGAAGTATTTGCTAAAAACCCGGGCGAATTCGACCCACGCAAATACCTCGGTCCTGCCCGCGAAGAGCTGAAAAAACTCTACAAGCACAAAACCGAGCATGTATTGGGAAGCGCCGGAAAAGCGTAAGTACCAAGGGTATAAAATCTGAAAAAGAGGGCTGAACGGCCCTCTTTTTTGTTGAACGAAACCTGGGCGTTAGCCCGACGGTATCGAGAAACCTTGCTTCCTCTCACACAATAGTACGCGAGAAAATTATCCGTTAACGGTCATATTTTTCGACAGGAACGCTTCCAGCTCCTCTGCCTTTACATTAATCGTAAGTTCGCCGTTGATGGCATACGAAATACGGCCGGTTTCTTCGGAAACGATGATGGCAATGGCGTCGGTATGTTCGGTAACACCGAGGGCGGAGCGGTGACGGAGCCCGAGGCGGCGGGGGATTTCCTGGTTTTTGGATACCGGGATGATGCAACCGGCTGCCTGGATGCGGTTGCCGGCAATGATCATAGCTCCATCGTGGAGCGGGCTGTTTTTAAAAAAGATGCTTTCGATCAGGCGTGAGTTGATGGCGGCATCGAGTCTTTCACCGGTATTGATATGCCCTTCGAGCGAATTGTTGCGGCCGATAACGATGAGCCCGCCCATCTGGCGCTTCGATAAACTGCGGCAGGCCAGCACGATTTGAACAATATTATAGTCGGTTTTTTCCGATTCATCGTTGCTGTTGTTGAAAAACCGCCTGAAAAACGATGCAATCATGAGCTCCCTGCGCGAGCCGAGTTTCATGAAAAAGCGTTTTATTTCTTCCTGAAAAAGCACGATTAAAGCAAAGGCTCCCACGCTTACCACCCGGTCGAGAATTCCTCCCAGCAGGTCCATTTTGAATACGTACGACACCAGAAACCAGACGATTACAAACGACATGATGCCGAAAAAAACATTGAGCGCACCGCTGCGGCGCAACAGCCTGAACAGCTGGTACAGCAGGATGGCAACCAGAATGATGTCGATGATATCTTTTAGTCCGATATGAAAATCCATACGCGGGTAAATCAATGGTTAGCTGCCTGTTGCCAGGCATTAAATATTTTAATGGCTTCCATGGCTTCTTTTACATCGTGAACGCGCAGGATGGAGGCTCCCCCCATCAGTGCCAGCATATGAACAGCCGTTGTGCCATTGAGGGCAGCCTCGGGGGTTGTTTCGAGCAATTTATAAATCATCGATTTACGCGACACCCCCACCAACAGCGGTACTTCAATTTCTTTGAAATAGTCCAGTTTATGCAGCAATTCGTAATTTTGCTCCAGGGTCTTTGCAAAGCCAAAGCCCGGATCGATCACCACATCGTTCACTCCCAGTAAATGCAACTGCGCCACCCGCTTCTCCAGAAAATGAATCACATCGGGCAGGAGTGCATCGTATTCGGTCAGGGTATGCATATTTTGCGGAGTTCCCTTCGTATGCATCAGCACATAGGCAACACCCAACGCGGCCACCGTTTCGAACATCCGGGGGTCGAGCGTGCCGCCGCTCACATCATTGATCATGGCCACTCCATAATGCTCCACTACCGCACGCGCCACTTCCGACCGAAAGGTATCGACCGAAACAGGAATATCCGGAAATTTCTTCCGGATGAGTTCGATAGGTTCGGCGATGCGGCGCAATTCCTCTTCGGAACTTACCGGGGCAGCCTGCGGACGGGTCGAATATCCGCCGACATCGATCATGGTGGCGCCGTCGGCAATCTGCTGCTCCACCTGGTTGAGCAGGCTCCTGCCCATCTTAAACCGGCTCAGACTGAAAAACGAATCGGGCGTTACGTTTACGATACCCATCACCACCGGCTTGCGCAGGTCGTAGAGGCGTTGATTCAATTTCAGAAAAAGACTCGATACTTCAGTTTTCATTTGTTTTGAGCATAAACAGCGCAAAAATAAGAAAATATTATACGAAAACGGGATTTCAACCGTTATTTTGCTGATATTTTAGCGCTCTCCGGCAGAAATTAATTAATTTTGCGGAGATTGTTCAATCAATTAAGCAGACATTTGTATGATGCCTACCATCAGAATAGGAATTCTTTTTGCACTTTCGATGGCCCTCGTGGCCTGTGCCGGAACAGGAGGCCGTGTGAGCCAGGTTACCGGTTGGAACTATAATTTCAAAGCCGGCAATGCTTTCCGGGGACCTTCGCCGGCGACACTCACCCCTCCGGGCATGGTGCTCATCCAGGGCGGCTCGTTTACCATCGACGATACCGAGGACTACGAAACAGCTACGCACCGCGCAAGGCCCAACGAACTGAACACCCGCAAAACGCTATCGGTGAACAGTTTCTATATGGATAAACACGAAATCCGCAACATCGACTGGCGCGAATACATCGCCTGGCTTACGGCGGTATATGGCAAAGTAGCACCCGAAAAGATTGAAGCGGCCCGCCCCGACATTAATGCCTGGCGTGCAGGCATGGGCGACAACGAGCCTTTTATGGTCGATTATTTCACCCACCCGTCCTACGATCAGTACCCGGTGGTGTGTATCAGCTGGGAACAGGCCGCCGCCTATTGCAAGTGGCGCACCGACCGGGTGAACGAACTGTTGCTCGTGAAGGCCGGAGTGCTTCCCGCACCCGATTTCAATGCGATCGCAACGCTTACTACGCTGGACGAGGTTGAAAACGCCGTTTTTTCATCCGAGCGTTTTTTCAGTGCCGATAATCAGTACCAATCGCGCAACTATACCGGCATGTTCGTCAGCTTCCGCCTCCCTTCCGAGGCCGAATGGGAATATGCAGCCTATGCGCGCAAACCCTCCGATCCCGCCAATAAAGTGTATGCCTACCCCTGGAATCCGCTTCCTATCGACAAGCTCACCGCCATACAGCGGGCACAACTGAAAGCACATTACAACCGCTCCAACGAATCGGGCAGCCGCGTGGACGTGTTTTCGCGTACCGTACCTGTAAACGCCAACGTACCCAACGATCTGGGCCTGTATAATATGGCCGGTAACGTGAACGAATGGGTGTACGATCAGTTTACCACCCGCGGCAACCTCAACCGCATCGACAGCGTCGACGTGCTCGACACCTTCCTGCCCGATTATCACCGTATCCCCAATGCCCGTGTTTACAAAGGCGGCTCGTGGAACGATGCACAGTTCTGGCTGCACCCGTCGGCTCGCCGGTACCACGATCCGCGCAAGGGATCCAATACAATCGGATTCAGGTGCGCGATGAGTATTGTGCAGAGGTAATCAAACTGAACACTTCCAGGTTCACAAACCGGCCCGGCTCCAGCATCTCGCCGTCGCGTTCCACCCCTTCTTTCTGAAAACCAAGACGCAAGGGGATCTTGCGACTGGACGTATTCCCTTCGGCCACCCGAATCTGAATCCGGTGCATTCCCATATCGGAAAAGGCAAAATCGACCAGCGTACGTACGCAACTGGTCATGATACCCTTGTGCTGAAAATCTTCGGCCAGCCAGTAGCCGATTTCGGTTCGTAAATTATCAAAATCGGTATCCTTAAAGCCTGCCAGGCCCACCAACTGGCCGTAAAACCGGATCACGAACACCGGATTGCGCCCGGCCTGCTCTTCCACCATCGAAAGGTAGGCCTCCGAATCGGTCACCGCCGTGGTGGCATCGATGAACGGCAGCCACCTCCGCAAATAGTCGCGGTTGTTATCAATCAATGCATACATTTCGCCGGCATCGGACATGCGTGCCGTGTGAAGCTGAAGGTAAGGGGTAATGTGAAGGATGGTGCTCATAGAAGTTCGTTGTAGCTTGCAAAACCTGTTGAATCGCCGAATCGTTGAAAATAACTCTTCAAAAGTAGTTATTTTTTTCTATATTTGCGATTCAAAAAGCAACAATCGGGAGCGAATTGCGACTTAAATTCGAAACCTCCGGATGTTGGCAAACACACATCCATGGAAATCAACAGAAGAGATTTTATCCGTCAACTGGGATACATTGGCGGAGCTGGTTTACTGGCTACCGCACCCTGGCTTTCGGCATTTTCCGACAGTAAGACGACGGCAGGCGAAAGGGCTCGCATCGGAGTGGTAGGCACCGGATCGAGAGGATTGCACCTGCTCGATTATATGATGCAAAACCCCAAGGTGCAGGTCGTAGCCCTGTGCGATACCTACGCTCCCAACCTGGAGCTGGCCCGGGCTAAGGCCCCGGAAGCCCGCCCTTATACCGACTATCGTAAGTTGCTCGAAAACAAAGCGGTGGATGCTGTTGTTATCGCCACTCCTCCGCTGATGCATAGCCCGGTTACCCTCGATGCGTTTGCCGCAGGCAAACATGTGTTTGTCGAGAAAGCCATCGCTCTGGAGATGGACGAAACGCTGACCATGTACCAAGCCTACCAGCGCTCGGGCAAGGTGTTTTTTGTCGGACAACAGCGTTTTTTCGATCCTCGCTATATTGCCGCCATGGCCTTGATTCATTCGGGTGAATTCGGCGCTATCCAATCGCTGCGGCTGAACTGGGACCGTAACACCGACTGGCGGAGGCCGGTTCCCGAGCCGGCGCTCGAACGGCAAATCAACTGGCGGCTCTACCGCGATTCGTCGAAGGGGCTGATGACCGAGCTGGCTTGTCACCAGCTGCAAATCGGCACCTGGGCTCTGCGCTCCATTCCCGATAAGGTGATGGGTGTGGGTTCGCTCGTGGCAAGGGCTCACGAACGGGAGGTGTACGATAATGTAAGTTGTATCTACACCTTTGGAAACGGGGTGAAAATGACCTACGAATCGACCAATTCGAATAAGTTTTACGGTCTCGAGGAACGTATTTTGTGCGAGAAAGGGACGGTGGAACCCGAACGGGGCAAGTATTACTACGAAGATATAGCGCCGGCGCCGGGAATACTTCAACTGCTCAACGATATAGAAAACAGCTTGTTTGAAAGTATCCCGATTGCAGGAAGCAGCTGGGTGCCCGAAACAGCCGGAACAAACGATGGACATTGGTTGCTGGCAAAAAAAAACGAAGGCGATGGAACCCGCGAATTGCTGCAGGCCTATGCCGAAGCGGTCATCACCGGCTGTCAGCCCGAAAATTTTGCCGAAGAAAGTTATTACGGGACTCAATTGTGCCTGCTGGGTCATCAGGCGATGGAAGAAGAACAGGTCCTGGTTTTCCCCGATCAGTATAAACTCAACTACCTGAATCATGCAATTCTTTAAAAACGATACCCTGATACCGGCCCGGGTGAAACGCCGGGAAGCTGCTATTTTGCTGGTTTGCTTCGTGTTGGCCGTGATACTGAATATTGCAGGAATAGTGATTTACGATACTTCGTGGAAGGAACTGTTCACGCAACTGCCGGTGGTGATGGCCATTACCGGAGTTGTTTATCTTATTACGGCTATTGTCCGTTTACTGGTAGCATTGATCGGAAAATTACGGAAATAAATGCTTCCCTTCCACTTTCGTTTTCAGCGATCAACGCTCCTCCCGATCGGTTATGCCTGGTTTGGGGCCATGCACACCCGGATGGATCTGGTAGTGGCGGGGCCCGCGGAGGAACTGCAGCGGGAAGTGTTGCTACAGGTACATGCCAGGGTGATGTGGCTCGATGGATTGCTGAACCGCTTTGCAGCAGGGAGCGAGGTGGCCAAAGTGAATGCAATGGCAGCTTCGGATGCAGTTGCTATCGGTAGCGAACTATACGACTTACTCGGGTATGCGCAACAGGCGTATGAAAAAACCGAAGGCTTGTTCGATATCACAATACAATCGGGAATGGAAACCGGCCATCGACCGGCAGGTGGGGAGAAACCCCGGCCGGAAACCGGCCACACCGATGCGGCGCCCTACGCTTCCTCCAACACCTTGTCGAACCATGCTTTGCCTTTAAATCCCCGGGCTATCGTTTTAACAAAAAATCCGTATCGTGTTCGTTTTCTGCACCCCGGTCTGCAAATCGACCTGGGCGGACTGGCCAAGGGCTATACGGTCGATCAGGTCCGGAAAATTCTGGACGATGCTCAGGTGCGGCATTACCTCATCAGTTTTGGAAACAGCTCGATAGCTGCCAAAGGCGACCGGCCGGGAGCACCGCAAGCGGATCCATCGGTCAAAACCAGGACCGAATCCCCGGACCCGGGTAGTTATGCTGAGGATGCGCCAGCCCGTGCCGGCTGGCATATCGCCCTCCGGAATGGCTCAGCCGGCTTCCGGCTTATCGACGAATGCCTTACGGTGTCGGGCAACGAAACCCAACCCGGCGGACATATCATCGACCCTCGTACCCGTACGGTAGCTCACAACAGGCTGTATGCAGTTAAAACGGCTACCGCACTTGAGGGTGAAGTGCAGTCAACCGTCGGATTTCTACTGAATGCCGAACGATAACGATCCTTAATGGTTTACAACCAGCTTCTCACTCCGTGCCCCAGCTTTCACCAAATATACTCCTGCCGGTACTTCCGACACATCGAGCTGAATGTCGCCGGAGCCGGCCGTAACACGTTGCAGCAACATGCCCTGCAGGTTGAATAACTGCACATCGGCGCCCGGGGTAAGACCCGACACATTCACCATCCCGGATGCCGGATTAGGATACACACGCAGCGACGAATGGAGGGCAGCAAGCGATGAATACGGTCCGCCAAGGTATTTAGTATCGAGGTAACTCAACCTGGTTTCGATCCAACTACTCAGAAAATTGACCTCCCCCGCAAAATCCTTAAAGCCCCACCTGGCACTTTCGCGGGCTCCGGCTCCACTGCGTATAAACTGCTCGGCATAGCGCTGAAAACGAGCCACCAGATTCTCGTGTGCAAAATAACTGCCCCGCAACTCGTTGTACCGGTCGCGCAACCGTGAACTTTTCCAGTTATCGGCATCGGTAGCCTGCATCCTCAGAAAAATATTCATATGCCCGTGTTCATTTTTCCGTATAAACGAGTCGAAATCCTGATCGGCCCGGGTCATGTCCTTACTTCCATTCCAACGTATGCCCCAGGTTCCATCCAAATCCCAGGGAGTGATGCTCACTTTTGTCGAAACCGTCTGATCGTAAATATTGGTATACAGGTTCTTGCCATGATTGTCGGTTGCCAGCAACAACTCCAGGAACAGATAATAATCGAGGTAGACTGGCAAATCGAAGGTTTCGTGTACCAGTTCCCTGAACTCCCCGTCGGGCGTGTAATATTCCGACGATACTTTGATCGCTTTGTATAAATTGTCCCAACTGATGGGCTCTCCCTCGTCGAGCTCGGGATACTTACATTCGAACGAACTCCAGTTGATCGAATTATTGTTAAACCCGGGGATACCGTAACTTCCTCCGTAGGGGTATCCATACATGGTAGCCGTGCTCCAGCTCGAAGCCTTCCACAATGCACCCCGCTGGGTATACACGGTTTCCCCCGTGTTCAGATCGATTCCCTGCCTGAACTTCTTTAATTTCAACTGCTGACGATCCACTTTCTCGGTCATGCAATACAAACCCTGGTACGCATCGTTGAGGAATACTTCCACAAAACGCCCCCGGGTTCCGTTCACAAGCTCCGGTTCCTGTACCGACCAGTAGGGTTTTCGGGCAAAATCGTTCCACAAATCGGTCGAAACCCGGTTGCGCATGCGTCCCGGATCGATGTACATGGCATCCAGAATCCAGTTGTTATCGCTCCGAAGCCCGAAAAACGAACGGTCGGTCTTCGCCACTGCCAGCGAGTCCTGCAAATTGAGAGCAAAATTCTTCTTGGCATATCCCAGCGATATCCCTCCGCGGTTTCTTATTTTTGTATTCAACACTTCCGTTTCGCCGGGTTTGAGAGGCTCGCTGACCGCTATCCGGGCCAAACCGTATACATTACCGATGGGTCCTTCGGAGTAAATCTGGACAATGGGCAAACTGGTAAACAACAACTTAGCACTTTCGATCACGGTCGGTCCGTTACGAATCTCGAGCGTAAATGCCGACGACGCCGACACATTGCGCAGCGTAAGGGGCGTTCCCTGTACTACTTCGGCACCGTCGAGGTAAAGCTTATGGGCGCCGGCAAGAGCTTCGTACGCCAAAGTGATCTGCAGCGAACCGGCCGGAAGACCATTGTCGGGCAACGATACATAAAATTCTTTTTTCGAGTTGTCGGGCACCGGACTTTTCTCGTTGACGGTAAATTGATGCAGGTAAGGACCGAATACCCCCAACCGGTTATTCGGCGAAGGCGGGGTCACAATTTTTCCATCATCGGCCACGGCTTCTCCTTCGCTATCGAAGAACACGAACAACTCGTTCGAACTTCCCGAGCCCGAATACACCCCAACCGGATATACCGACTCGGCTAAACTCACCCTGCGGTTCCATATCTTCACGGTATTCACCACCGACCGTATAAGGTAATAGCTGGTACCGTTCGTTTCTTTATGCTCCAGGGTAAACGAGGTCGAATTATCGGCCTGCAGACCATCCGCCAACACGAGGGCCGCCCGGTCGTTGGAGGCCGTCGCATCGTGACGGATATACTTTCCGGTAGCAGCATTCTGAAAGGTATACTGATCGGCCGTATGATTCCGGATAATCCAGAAATCGCTTTCTACGGCATCATCGGCCGTGCGACCGGTAACATAAATGAGCTGGTAGGTGCCGCCTGATCCGGGACTTACCAGCCCGCCGCCGTTGTCGCTCAACGACGAAATCAGGTACTTCGTTTTCGTGAGCACCGGTTTAGCCTGGGTGTCGATCAGGAATATCAATCCAAAAAAGAAAAAAAGTAGAACCTTATACATAGTAAATTTTTATAATTTGAACCCGGATGCTTCACGCGCCCCGGAGTTTGAAAAAAATTGCAGTTTATCGCGCCGGAGGAGCTGCCCCGGCAAAAGCCTCGTCGGGCCAGGGCAACAGCGTACCGAGCGCCTTCGACCGGGGTCGCTGCGCCTTTACCTCCCTCAGGTAATCGGACAGATTGTTAACCAGTGCATCGGCAACGGCCTGTAGCTCGGCATTTTTTGCCGGCAACAGGTTCATCTGCTCGCCTATATCTTCTTTCAGGTTGTACAGCTCCATTTCGCCGGTGTGCCAACGGAATATAAACTTATAATCGCCCTGGCGTACGGCGCTGTAAGCCAGCGACCCGTCGGCCAGCTCGCCCCAGCGGTTCGGGAAATGCCAGTACAACGACCGGTTGCCGGAAGCCGGCCCGGCCTGCCCTTGCAATAAGGGCACAAAGCTTTTTCCATCCAGGGTTTGAAGAGGAGTATAATGGCGCACCCCGGCTATCTCCAGGATCGAGGGAAAAAAATCTTCGATAATCACCGGCTCGTCGATGCGGGTACCGGCCGCAACAACTCCCGGCCACTTTACCAGCATCGGTTCGCGGATGCCTCCCTCGTACACCGATCCTTTGGACGAACGGAGCGGGTAATTGTGGTTGTATTTCTTTCCATCTACCGTAATATTTCCGATCGAACTGTGTCCCCCGTTGTCCGACATAAACAGCACGACCGTGTTCCCGGCCTGTCCGTTCGCTTCGAGCCAGTTCAGCAAATCGCCCAGGCTTTTGTCCATGCCCTCGATCATCGTGAGGTAAGCCAGCTCTTTCCCGCTGTAGCCTGCGTAACGCGGATTATCCTTGAACCGGGGATCGAGTTGAATAGGCACATGCACTGTGTAATGCGACATATACAGGTAAAAAGGCTGATGAGCAGGACGTTGGTTTAACTTAGCGAGCGCCTCCCGTGTCAGGGCTTCGGTGATGTTGATGTCTTTTCCGTGGTATTTCTCGAGACCGGTAACATGGAAAACGCCGGTGCCAAAATTCTCCTGTCCGTAATAGCTGCCCAGTCCACCGATTTCGGTACCCGATACGTTGACATCAAAACCCAGGTTCAGCGGATTGGCCCCCGGAGTATCGGCCGATCCCCAATGCGCCTTGCCTACGTGAATGGTATGGTAACCATTGTCGCGCAGGATACTTGCCAGCGTGGTGGCTTCAATGCCGTTGTTGATTCCCGCTCCCTCGGGTTGCAGCCCGTTGAAATTCCACGATGGAAAAGCGAGTTGTGCGTCGGGAGCATCGGTCGGCTGGTTGTGGTGAAGCGTCCAGGTGGTAACGCGATGCCGGGCCGCATTCATGCCGGTCATAAGGCTGGTGCGGGTAGGCGTACTCACGGCGCAGGCATAGGCCTGGGTAAATTTCACTCCTTGCCGGGCCAGGCGTTCCATATTGGGAGTATGGCAGAGTTGATTATAGGTTGTGACTTCCGACCAGAAGGGCTCCGATGTATCCTGCCAGCCCATATCGTCGACCATAAACAGGACGATATTAGGACGATCGGCAGCCTGGATTACAACCCCTCCGGCAGCCAACAGGGAAGTAGCCAGTAGTTTTTTCATGTATTATTAAATATATTTAATTACAAAGATAGGGATATTAAAGCATTTATCAAAATTAATTTCTACTGATAGTCAACTTCTTCCCGGTGAGCAGCACGGTCGGTTTTCGCTGGGCGGTTCGTGAGTCAGCTGCCACCTTCGACCCCTGCAACTGTCTCAAACAGCGATTTTTACCCTCCTACCGGGCATTGCGTATAAAGTGTTTTTTCATCCGATCGCAGAGTCTGTCATTTACCCAGGTGAGTGATGAAGTATTCGCGCCGCTTCTTCTCGCCGAATTTTTCACCCAGGGTGTGCCCTACCCCCGGCAACATCACAAACTCGAAATCCTTGTCATGCTTAATCAAGGCGTCCACCAGCTGAAGCGTCGACGACGGGTCCACATTATTGTCGAGCTCACCCAGTATCAGCATCAGTTTGCCCTGTAGCTTGGCAGCATTCACCACATTCGACGACTCTTCGTAATGCCGCCCCACCGGATAGCCCATCCACTGTTCGTTCCACCAGATTTTATCCATGCGGTTGTCGTGGCATCCACAGGCCGATACGGCGACCTTGTAAAAATCGGGATGAAAAATCAAGGCTCCGGCCGAACTTTGTCCACCTGCCGATCCCCCATAGATCCCTACCCGGTCGAGGTCCATTTCCGGGTACCGGGCTCCGGCCGCCTTCATCCACGCAATACGGTCGGGGAAACCGGCATCTTTCAGGTTTTGCCAGCATACATCGTGGAAAGCTTTCGAGCGGTTGGCCGTACCCATACCATCGATAAGTACCGTGATAAAGCCCATTTCCGACAAACCACTGCTGCGCACCGACATCGCGAATTCCTTGGGAACATGCGAATCGTGCGGCCCTGCATAAATGTATTCCACCACCGGGTATTTTTTAGCTGGGTCGAAATCGGTCGGGCGAATAATCAGTCCCCAGATATCGGTTTGACCATCGCGCCCTTTGGCCGCAAACACCTCCGGCATCCGCCAGCCATCGGCCACCGCAGCCGAAATATCGGGCTGCTGCTCGGGTCGGAAAACGATACGTCCGCCTTCGTCCAACGCCCGTACCACGAGGGTGGGAACGGCATCGGCCCGCGAATAATAATCGACCATGTAGCGGTAGTCGGAACTGAAGGTGGCCTTATGAAAGGCATTTTCGGGAGTCAGGCCGGTAATCGCACCGCTTTTCATATCGAGCCGATAATACTTTTCGAGGTAAGGATCTTCGCCCGCATCGCGCCCGCATCCCACAAACAATACCGTCGAACGTTCTTCGTCGACCCGCACCACCCGTTTCACGATCCACTCCCCTTTCGTAAGCTGCTTTTTGAGTTTCCCGGTAGCAAAATCGAAAAGATAGAGATGACGCCAGCCATCGCGCTCCGAAATCCAGAGCACATCGCCTTTTGACTCCTGAGCCGAAACCGGTTTGGGCTTGCTCCTGTCGGACGGCCGTTTGCTTTTTGCTTCATTCTTGTTGTCCGTTTTTTCGCTCTTCACATCGGCCTTCTCCTCCGTTTTTTGAGCCGGAGCTGCCAGCCGGTGATAATACAATTGATTGTAGTACAAGAAAGTAGCGCTCCGTTCGTCGATCACCGTGCGCAAACTTCCCCGTTCCACATCGGCCGCATACACCACATACTGCTGATGCCCGCGGCGGTTGAAATGAAAAGTAAACTCCCTGCTATCGGGCTCCCACTGAATACGGTTGAGCTCGTATTGCAACTCCACCTCCGGAATATCGAATGCAATGCGGCGACCCGTTTCCACTTCAAATGCCACCGGACGGCGCACCGCCAGCGCATCGCCGGGCTTGGGATAATCGTATTCCTGCGTACGGGGTTGCAGCTGATCGTCGGGCGACGAATCGATGAGCAATAACTTACGCACTGTAGCCGGACGAAACTTGCTGCTCACCAGCTTCTTACTGTCGGGCGACCACAGGATGGACGAGGAATAATACTCTCCCGGCGAGCCGTCGAAACTAAGCTGCGATTTCCGGTTGGTTTTCACCTCGTTGATCCAGATATTCCCTTCCACCACCCAGGCCTCTTTCGACCCGTCGGGCGATTTCACCCGCGACGAGCCGTTTTCGAGGTTCACACCGCCCCAGTAGCGCTGTTGTTGCCGCGGCCGGCTCTCGCGGCGGGTAAGTTCATAATCCGACAGCCGGCAGGTATAAGCCGTACCATCGACCTCAAAAAACAAACTATCCAGCTCCCGGTTGAACCGGACCGACGAAAAGGGCAAGCGGTAGGCATTCACTTCGCGCCCGGTAAGTTTCGACAATTCAGCCGCCAGCCGCACCGCATCAAATGCCGGCAACAGCTGTTGGTTGGCCGCATCGATTATAAAAAACTCCATGCCCCGGGGTGTGCGGGTCGAATACCAGAACCGGTGCGTTTGGTCGATGGCCTGAAGCTGATGAATACCATAATAAAACTGATCGCCATAGCGCGATGCAAACCGATCGGCCCGGCGGTGTAAATCGGTAAGACTTTCCTGAGCAGGAACAATCAGCGAACTCAGAAGAAAAACGAGGATAAGAGAAGAGCGTATCAGCATAAAATACCTGTTTAAAAATTGCGAAGATAGCATTATTACCAGAGTAATCCAGTCGAAAAAATGTCAAATTGGACGATTATCCGGATAAAGCAGGTCAAGAGACCAATTCATTCGTTGACTAAAAGGTTCCTGTTTTGAAATTTATTTAATAACTTTGCCTGAAAATGCTCATGAACAACACACCTTCCAAGCGACTGGAATCGCTGGATGCACTCCGCGGATTCGACCTGTTTTTTCTGGTAGCCTTCGAACAAGCGATCCGCTCGACGCACCGGGCTGCCGGTGCGCCCTGGCTCGATAATCTTATGTGGATGTTCCGCCATGTCGACTGGGAAGGCTTTTCGCCCTGGGATCTGGTGATGCCGCTGTTTCTTTTTATGGCGGGCGTTTCCATCCCTTTTTCACTTTCACACCACAACCAAACCGAGGGTAAAGGCAAGCTATACCGACGAATTTTCAAACGGGTGGTCTTACTTTGGATTTTCGGAATGATAGGCCAGGGCAATCTGCTCGGACTGAACCCCGATCGCATCTACCTCTACTCCAACACCCTGCAGGCCATTGCCATGGGTTATTTAATCGCCTCCCTGCTCTTTTTGACTACACAGCTGAAAACCCAGGCCGGGATTGCAGCAGGCCTACTGGTGGTGTATTGGGCCATCGGCCAATTTGTAAGCATCGATGGGTATGGGGGCGGCAATTACACTCCCGACGGCAACATCGCCGAATGGATCGACCGGGCAGTACTGGGACGATTCCGCGATGCTGCCAGCGTGGAAAACGGCACGGTCATTTTTGCCGGATGGTACCGCTACACCTGGATCCTGAGCAGCTTAACCTTCGGAGTAACCGTGATGACCGGCGTTTTTGCCGGATCTATCCTGAAAAAACCGACTCTACTCCCCGTCAAGAAAGTGCAATGGCTGTTGACAATAGGCGTGGCAATGGTGGCAGCCGGTTGGCTGTGGCACCCGCAACTGCCGGTCATCAAAAAAATATGGACCAGTTCGATGGTGCTGGTGAGCAGCGGTTATAGTTTTATACTGATGGCGCTTTTCTATTATTGGATGGATTATAAGGGGCATAAAAAACACCTTACCTGGCTTAAGGTATACGGTATGAATTCCATTCTGGCCTATATGCTGGCTATGACGGTCGATTTCAGCTCCATCGGGCATTCCGTATTTTGGGGGCTGGAACAGTATATCGGGCCCTGGTACCCGGTACTGATAACGTTGACGAATGTGGGGATACTGTATGGGATATTGTGGAGTTTGTATCAAAAGAAGATTTTTTTGAGGGTGTGATTGTTCCTCCCATGAAATATATTCGACCTGTGGAAAGTAGTTGCCACTTGTTCATTTCAACTTTTCTTGTAAAACTTTCTCTAAAGGTATTTTGAACATCTTAGACTCAATCCATGCAATAAAATTAAAAACATGCAGCAACTGCATTTCATATTTATTATTTTGAATCTCTTCCAGTTGAGGTTTTAGTTTATTCAACAGGTGTATTCGTTTGTACTCCGAAAGTTCATCAGGACATTTTCTCAAACATTTTAAGACAACTTGTTCTAGCTGATAACTTTTTTCGTTATTTTTAATTTCACGTTTCAACGACCTGATTTCAAAATCCATGTAATCAAAGTCTTTTTGTTCGTATAATACCATTAAATAAACAAGCCTTGTTGTGCGGAATAATGGTAACGAAAATACATTCCGATCGCTTTGAATAATTTGGGTGATGATCTTTCTCGCTTTATGAGGTTCGTCAGTTCCTAAATACACTATGGCACAGTACAGTAATAATTGAATTTGCTTTTCTGCACTTAATAAATTTATTCTGTCCAAAATACCTTCTTTATGGGTGCTAATCATTCTGGTAGCTTCAGAAAATTTACCGGTATCAATCAACGGAAGTAAACTATAAAGAAAAATAACAGCATCAATCTGAAGTTTGAAATGAGCAGATCTTGTTTCGAGTTTGTTTAACTGATTAATGAAATAAACCATTCCCTCGTAATTGTGAATATTTCTCAAACTTTCGAGCACCCCTTCAATCGTATTAAGGTAATACATTGGAGGGTTACTTAATAGATGCATATTCTGCTCAAATATACTATTGAGTTCGTAATAGGAATTGAGAGCTGATTTATAATCGCCTACATTGATCAAATAACTGGACTGAAAAAGCTTATGATTTTTTTGTATTTCAAAATTTTCGACACCCGAATTTGAAACAATACTCATTTCACTTACAACAAGATCATTCAATTCCTGTTTTTGCTTGCTAGTGCGTACGGGTCCCTTATGTAAAATCCTATGTTTCAGCAGTTCGTATAAAGAAGCATGTTCGTTTATTTTTCTAATTGTTTTAAGCGTTTCATTGATTTTATATTGTTTGTTAAGTAGCTCCTGTTCAGTAATGTCAGGAAAATCAAGACTTAGCAGGAAATCCAGCTCCATTTTCTGGGCAATAAATAAAATGTTGAAATTTTCAAATCTGATTGCTTCATGTTGTATCTTTGTAAGCAAAAGAAAACACTCATGATATATTGATTTTTCATACAACACTTTTGCGTTCATCAGCAGAGTAAACAATGAAAAATAACTATCCTGATTAACTCTTAGTTGGTTTAAAATCAGCAACAAAGTATCGAACAAATAATTGATGGCTGTATTAAACGCGGCAGAGGGACGTAATTTTATAAAATCAGTTCTTACCTGTTGCCGGTTAGCTGAAGGTTTATTGTCAATCACTTTGTATAAAACCGCATAATCTGTCGTATTTTTATCCAAGTCCAAATAAGAAGAAATTTTTTTTCTCTCGGATTTTGTAAGAGAGTTTATCAGACTGATAAGCGCATTAAGTTTGGACATATAGCTGTTGAAAAAAATTAGAGATGCGGCAAATATAGAAAATATATTTGTAATTATTTACTTATCACATTATTAAAAATAATAACAAATTGATTAGCTGGCATTTAAATTAAATATTATTGAAATAACGTTGTTTGTAATTATTATTCCAACTGTTTTATTGTTTTTTATTATTCAGATTGTAATATATGTTTGCATGAAAAATTTAATCATTAATCAAAAACGTATAATCTAATTCGCATGAGTTCAAAAAAGATCGTTGTTGTAGGAAGTTGTAATACAGATATGGTAGTAAAATCCGACCGATTACCGGTACCGGGTGAGACGGTGTTAGGGGGGGCTTTTATGATGAACCCCGGCGGCAAGGGTGCAAATCAGGCAGTAGCTATCGCACGCATGGGAGGTCATGTGACTTTTATTTCCAAAACCGGCAACGATTTGTTTGGCCGGCAATCTGTTGAGATGTATGGTGATGAAAAAATAAATACCGATTACATTTTCTCAGATCCGAATCTTCCTTCGGGCGTGGCTTTGATTATGGTGGACAGAAACGGAGAGAATTGCATTGTCGTAGCCTCCGGAGCCAACGGCAGTCTGAGTCCTAAAGATATTGAGAAAGCACGAAATGTAATTGAAAGTGCCGATATCCTGTTAATGCAGCTCGAAGTTCCCATGGATACCGTTGAATATGCTGCCAAACTAGCTCATGAAAAAGGGATTAAAGTGGTTTTAAATCCGGCTCCGGCCACATTTCTATCCAATGAATTATTAAAGTGCCTCTATGCAATCATCCCCAATAAAACAGAGGCTGAAATGCTTTCGGGCATAAAAGTCAGCGATCTGGAAACGGCTAAGCAGGCAGCAGACATTATTGCGGCAAAGGGAGTCGATGTTGTCGTAATTACGTTGGGCTCAAAAGGTTCGTTGATCAAGGATGGAGACAGATATTGCAGTGTGGAGGCGGATAGAGTGGAGGCGGTTGATACGACTGCAGCTGGTGATACTTTTTGCGGAGCTTTTTGCGTTGGAATTTCAGAAGGATTATCCATTGACGATGCTGTGAGGATGGCCAATACTGCGGCAGCTCTTACGGTTACCCGTGAAGGAGCACAATGTTCGATACCCTATAGAAAGGAATTGTTGTTTCAATCCAATTTTTCGTAAAAAAACAGACCTTTAGATTTAATATTTCAATGAAAAAATATTTATGAAACCAACACTAAAAAAACTCAATTCGCTGGTTGTGTTATTCGTAATTTCAATCGGATTAGGTTTTGCACAACAAATCAAGGTTAGAGGTATTGTTAAAGATCAATCGGGACAACCTTTACCCGGAGCAACCGTACAGGTAAAAGGAAGTACGGTGGGTACCATAACCGATGCCGAAGGTGCTTTTACAATTGGTGCGGAGCCGGGAGCTGTAATAACAGTTTCGTACATCGGTTTTGTTACCCAGGAAAACAAAGTCGAGGGCAACAGGTTTTTATCCCTTGTTTTAACAGAAGATGCTCAGAAATTAGACGAAGTAATCATTGTGGGATACGGAACCCAAAAGAAAGTTAATCTTACGGGGGCAGTGGGCGTTGTCGATGCCGACGCCATTGAATCCCGACCTGTTCAAAATGCTTTTCAGGCTCTACAGGGAGTGAGTGCCGGTTTGAATATTAATTATACCAATGGGGGACTCCTCAATGCCCGGCCGGATATCAATATCAGGGGAATCGCTACCATCGGTGAAGGTTCGACCGGGAATGCCCTGGTGCTTATCGACGGGATGGAAGGCGATTTAAATTCCATTAACCCGCAGGATATTGAGAGCATTTCGGTGCTGAAAGATGCGGCTGCTTCTTCAATTTATGGATCGCGTGCGCCGTTCGGTGTTATCCTTGTGACGACAAAGAAACCTCAGAGTAAAGAAGCTGCGGTAATCAATTACAGTGCTAATTTCAGGTTTGCTACTCCGGTAAATCTACCCACGATGATGGATTCATACAGCTTTGCAACCTATATGAACGATGCCAATACTAATGCCGGCTGGGGAAATGTTTTTAACGAAGAAAGAATGCAGCGGATTTGGGATTATCAGCATGGTATTATTACCACTTCAACCATTCAGGATCCAAACTCCACAAAATGGGGTGACGGGTACGATTATGGTAATGATAATATCGATTACTACCAGGTTTATTATAAGCAATGGGCCCCTACGCAGGAACAGAATCTCAGTTTTTCCGGAGGTAAAAACAAGACAACTTATTATTTGTCGTCCAACTATTTAAATCAGAATGGCTTCATTGCCTATGGGGAAGATAGGTATACAAGATTTACTACTTCAGCGAAAATCAATACGGCTCTTAAAGACTGGCTGTCATTAAATATTAATATGAAATTCGTGGAAGAAAATTACCATCAGCCACGCCGCCTGAATGATCAGCTGTTTGATGATATGGCCCGGCAAATGTGGCCTACAAAGCCACTTTATGATCCGAACGGAAATCTGTACGATGACCATGCAATCGGCCTACGCGATGGCGGTATCCTCACCACCACTAACAGCTGGCTTTATCAGCAGGCCCAGTTCGTGATTACTCCTTTAAAAGACTGGAGGATTATTCTTGAATCAAATTACCGCAATAATACCTATAACCGGAAACAGTTTTCAACTCCGTACTACAACCTCGATATTAATGGTAATCAAGGTAATACCTGGGATGTGGATAGTTCCGTGTCGGAATATTATTCTTTTAACCGCTATTTCAGCAATAATCTTTATACCGATTATGAATTTATTCTTAATAACGCACACCGTTTTAAATTATTGGCCGGATTTCAGAATGAAATCAACAGGTATAAAGATTTGGGCGCCGGCAGACTTGGGCTTCTTAAAACCGATTTTCCAAGTATTAATACCACCACGGGATTATCCAGTGCAGGGCTAGAAGTGCCGCCAAGTGTGAGCGGAATGTATGCCGAATGGGCAACAGCGGGATTCTTTGGCAGGCTTAACTACGATTTTAATTCAAAATATCTTTTGGAAATCAACCTAAGGTACGATGGATCATCCAGATTCAGTCAATCAAAGCAATGGGGCTTGTTTCCTTCTGCATCGGTGGGATGGAATGTGGCGGAAGAGTCCTTCTTTGGTGTCATGAAAGAATATATCAACTATCTGAAAATAAGGGGATCATATGGAGCACTCGGCAATCAGAATACATCAAGCGTGTATCCGACATATTCGGCAATGGGGATAGGAATTGCCAGCGGCACCTATTTAATCAATAATAAAAAACCCAATATTGCCTGGGCACCTTCAATGATAAGCGCCGGTTTAACCTGGGAAAAAATAATTTCTCATAACTACGGTGTGGATTACGGAATCTTTGACAACCGGCTCAGTGGCTCGTTTGATTATTACATCCGGTATACCAACGACATGGTTGGACCTTCGATAGAATTGCCGGAAGTGCTGGGCACTGCTGTTCCTCTTGCAAACAATACCGACCTTAAGACCTGGGGATTTGAATTTGAGATCGGATGGAGAGATCGTCTGAAAAACGGATTCAGCTATGGAGCAAAATTCATTCTATCTGATTCTCAATCAAAAATATTAAAATATTCCAACCCGACCAATAGTTTGACAAAATATCGCGAAGGACAGATGCTGGGTGAGATATGGGGCTATCAAACCATTGGAATAGCAAAAACGCAGGAAGAAATGGACAATCATCTGGCTTCATTGCCTGAAGGAGGGCAGACTGCTATTGGAACGAACTGGAAGGCCGGCGATATCATGTATGCCGATACAAATAAAGATGGTAAAATCGACTGGGGTGAAAACACTTCGGATAATCCCGGCGACGTGTCGGTTATAGGAAACACCACCCCGAGATATTCTTTTGGCTTCAATTTATCCATGGATTACAAGGGTGTTGATTTCCAGGCATTCTTTCAAGGAGTCATGAAACGTGAGGTGTTTCAGAACAGTTATTATTTCTGGGGAATGGAAGGAGGCAGAGGTAAATGGTTCTCGACGGGCTTTAATGAACACAAGGATTATTTCAGAGATGACCCGAATCATTATTTAGGGCTGAATCTTGATTCTTATTTTGCACGACCACTTTTCGGAACCGTAAAAAACCAACAGGTACAAACCAGGTACTTGCAGGATGCCAGTTATATACGGTTGAAAAACCTGCAAATAGGATATACGTTACCCGCAGTTGGTTTCCTGAAGGACAGTAAAATACGGATCTATGTATCAGGAGAAAACCTGCTGACGCTAACCGATATGATTAAGATATTTGATCCCGAAACGGTTGTTGGAGGTCCCTGGTCGGTTGGAAACGTCTATCCTTTATCAAAAGTGTATTCTTTTGGATTAAATGTAACCTTATAAATTTAAGCAATTATGAAATACATTAAATTATATACTATAGTCTTTTTATTCACGCAGGTTATGTTGTCATGCGATGATTTTCTGGACAGGCAACCGCTGTCGACAATAACCCCCGAAGATTATTTGACGAATGCCTCAAACATCGATGCTTATGTAATTGGCAGATACGACATTCTCCCTACACACGGGCAATGGGACTTTGGCACTTTTGAAGTGGATAAACATACCGATAATATGGCCGCCATGCAGCCATCTGCCATCTATTCACCAGGCATATTACTGGTACCTCAGACCGGAGGATCCTGGTGGTTTGATCAGATCTATCAGACCAACTTCTTCTTTGACAAAGTAATCCCCAACTGGAGAAAGGGAGCAATAAAAGGAAATAAAAATACAATTAATCATGCAGTTGGCGAAATGTACCTGTTGAGAGCATTTGCGTACTTTGAAAGATTGAAACTCGTAGGTGACATGCCGATTATCACGAATACTTTGCCTGACAACCGAGAGGTGCTGATTGAAAATTCAAAGCGTATACCCAGAAATGAAGTGGCTCGTTTTATCTTAAGTGATCTGGATTCGGCTATTGTTTATTTACGACCCGTAGCTCCTGACGGAGCAAGAAACCGTTTGTCAAAAAATGTTGCCTATTTAATGAAATCACGCGTAGCACTGTTTGAAGGAACCTGGTTGAAGTATTTTAAAAACACGCCTTTTGTCCCCAATGGACCTGGATGGCCGGGAGCTACCAAGGGTTATAATCAGAATTATCAGTATCCGAGTGGGAATATTGACAACGAAATTAATTTTTTCCTCACAGAGGCAATGAATGCCGCAAAAGTAGTTGCAGATAATGTTGCTTTGGAAACCAACTCCGGTGTATTCCAATCCGGACCAACTCAACCGAAAAACAAATATTTCGATATGTTTGGCGCCGAGGATATGTCGTCGTATAATGAAGTGTTGTTCTGGAGACGGTATAACGAGAATCTTAGTGTTACCAACAACGTTGCGATGTATGAAACAAGAGGGAACAACGGTGTTGGCACCACAAGAAGTATGATAGAATCGTTCTTGATGAACGATGGCCGACCGATCTATGCAGCCATTAATTCAACTGCTGATAATACCTATTATGGCGATACAAGTATTTATCTGATTCCCAAAAACAGAGATACGAGATTACAGTTATTTATGAAGGTTCCCGGAGATCTTAATTTGCATACCGCTCCCGGTTCACATGGCGTTGAAGTGGAGCCACGACCGAATATACTTGGTTCATCGGGCGAAACAAAATACACCACGGGTTATGCCATTCGCAAAGGGCTCAATTTTGATGGAAAACACACCACTCAGGCCAGAAGTTCCATCGGTTCTATGGTATTCAGAGCTGTTGAGGCCTATCTCAATTATATTGAAGCATGTTATGAAAAAAACGGCTCCATCGATGCTACTGCCGATGCATACTGGAAAGCCATCAGGTCGAGAGCAAAGGTGAATCCCGATTATAATGTGACGATAACAACTACCAACATGGCAACAGAAGCGCAACTTGATTGGGGAGCCTATTCTGCAGGACAACTTGTTGATGCCACCCTGTTCAATATCCGCCGCGAGAGAAGATGCGAACTGATGGCTGAAGGCTTCAGATCGATGGACCTGCGACGGTGGCGTTCGATGGATCAGATGATTAATCAGCCTTATCATATCGAGGGATTTAATTTATGGGATAAAATGTTCGACATGCCGGGCTGGTATAAAACAAGTGCAGGTAAAACAAGATTAATTGAAGGAAATAATGTCTCCAGCCGGGAATTTGGAAAGTACCTTCAGCCATACAGAATTTTACCAACCAATATTGCCTACAATGGTTACCGTTGGGCAATGGCACACTATTTAGACCCTATTGCGACACAACACATCATAAACGCAAGTAGCTCAGGTGATATCTCCGGATCGGTAATTTACCAGAATCCTTATTGGGAAAGTACTGCGGGTACCGGTGCGGTTCAGTGACAATGTTTTTTATTTTCCATTATATACTAATTATTAAATTTACCATTATGAAAACAATTACCACTTCCGTTTTAGCAATCTTATTTGCTATCAGTAGTACATCCGTTACGGCACAAACTGTGACTGTTCTCGATTTTGAGGATGAGGACGAAACTTTTGACATTATCGATCATTTGCATACCGATGACTGGCAGACAAACACGGCGTACACCCGCAATACTTTTGCCATCAATCCGAATAAAACCGGTGTCAATTCATCAAACAGATGCGCTTCCTTCTCTGGTTATCACTCAGGAAATGAATGGTGGTATGGTTTGGATATTGTCCTGAAAAATTCAATTCCATTAACGCCTCAATTAAAGTATGTTCATGCCATGATGATGACAAACAATACCGATACCGATATTAACAGAGGCCTGCTGTTATTGAATTCAGACGGTGGATCAATTGTGGAGAAATGGGTAGCAATATCCGGAGAATGGGCCGATTATGTATTCCCGATTCCTGACGGAGCTGTGGAAATCAGAGAATTACGTTTTATGTTTAATCACCAGATGGATGTTATTACTTATCTCGATGAAATTATCATCAACAACGACCCTACCCCGAGAATTGGCCTGACTTCAACCACCAATGTACTTGTTAATAAAGATTTCATTACTTATGCCGAAGATAGGACGATTCAAATTGTTTCTTCTGCAAAGAATTTAAATATTGAGGTATATTCCGTGTTGGGTAAATTGATTTATACTGGCCAGGCATCCGGGGATAAGATTCAAATACCGGTGAACGAAAAAGGGTTGTATTTAGTGAAAGGAAATCAGTTCACAGAAAAAATACTTGTAAGATAATATCCTCCCAATGAGTATAAACGAGTATTATGAACGATGAAAAGGATCATTGGGATAGAAAGACCTATCCCAATGATCCTGATTTCAAACATTCATTTATACTAATATTTCCCTGTTCTGACCCTATACCATGCAACGCATTATTATATACTTTATTCTTTTCGGTATTCTCACGTCATACGCAGAAAACGCGGATCATAACAACCGCTTTGCAACAAGGCCGGTACAGCTTGTGTCGCAATTCAAGGCCACAGCGGATGGTAAAGTATACTATGAAGCGGATGGAAGGCCGAGCCATTGAAATCCGGTCGGGGACAGGACATTTTAGTGTGAAAATATATGATATATCAGGTAAGCTGATTTATAATGATACAAGTTTGGAAAGTCGTGTCCGCTTGCCGGTTCACGAGCCGGGTGTGTATTTAGTGAAAAGTAAAAATAGGGTATATAAAGTTTGTATAAAATAAAAGCAATGAATTCAATGAAAAGACTATTAGTTATTTTTCTGTTCGCGGGTGCTTTATGTGTTGTCAATTCGGCGTCGGCTACTGAGATAAGTAAACTGATGACACAAAACGGAAAGACATACTTAACCGTGAATAATGTGCCGTTTCCTGTTCTTGGAGCTCAAATACGCCTGGATGCTTTGTTGAATTGCGACAATAAAACGATGGCCGACGTGGAAGCTTATTTTGTAAAGGCAAAAGAACTGGGTGTAAATTGTGTACAGATACCAATCTCCTGGAAAATGATTGAGTCCCAGCAGGATATTTTCACGTTCGATAAAGTGGATAAAATTCTTGAATATGCCAATAAATATGGTTTAAAGATTGAATTATTGTGGTTTAGTACGAATATGATCGGAGATTCGTTTTCGTATCTGGTCCCCTCCTATTTACTTTATCCTGCCGACAAACGCTTTGTGAGAAACAACGAAGGCAGTTTCTGGAATTATTACGGTTTTCAGTACACCCTGATTTTTGATGATGAATGGATACTTCAGCGTGAAACAGATGCGGTGCGGAAATTAATGAATCATATTGGAGAATGGGATCGGGCAAACAACCTCCGGCATCCGGTAATCAGTGTGCAGGTACACAATGAGCCGGACGGATTTGCCCGATGGAGATACAGCCAGTTAAATATACGCTATCGCGATAGCCGCCCGTTCAGCAAGGAAGAAGCATGGACAATGACACTGCGGGCGTTGGATGCAGTAGGAAAAGCGGTAAAAGACAGTGAATATAAGGTGGTTACCAGAACTAATATCGTGACTTATGCCGGATTGAAAGATTTTCCTGAAGTGGCCGGCGCTAATCCCGAAGATGTGTTTAATCTGGAAGGAATCGATTTTATCTCCTACGATCCTTATGTGAGCTCGGTTGATATCATTAAAAATAACACCTTGGAGTTTAATGCTATTCCGGGAAATTACACCTTGATTGCTGAAAATAAGGGAACTTATGAGAATACAGCTTCCCTGATACTCACAGCCGTTGCTTTGGGCAGCGGTTACGATATTTATGACCTGGCGACCAGTAAATTCTTTATCGACAATACCTCTCCCGATTTTAAGGATCAGATTGATCATGGTGTCTACACCTGGGATTTGAAAGAAAAAGCTCATACACCCTCTGTGAGAAGTATTCTCAAGGGTTTGACAGCAGCTTTTCCTGAAGTGGCCGTGTGTCCGGCAGCCGATTTTGCTCCTTTTAATATCAACGGACAGCAGCCTGAGTTGGTTTGTTCACAAACAATCAATACAACCCGGGTTAGGTACCAGTTCGCAACTACTGATGGCGCCATGGGATTTGCGCTGACACGCGACAATTATCTGCTGGTTTATGCTACTGATGCGGCGCGTGTGCAACTATCGAACGGTACATTTACAGATGCAGTCTGTGGTCATTACAACGAAGAAGGGTTATTTGTCAGGGAGAAAGATGCATCGCTCGTGGATGGTCAGGTACTGAACGCTGAAAAAGGAGTATTGTACAAAATTAATTATACCCCGACAGGTGCGCTGGTAAGCAATACCATTGATTTTACCGGTACACGGGTGAATGATAAGGTGGAATATCCTCTTTTAAACTTTGAAGATGAAGACGAAACCAACGATATGATAAGTCATTTGCATACCAGCGACTGGCAAACCAATCCGGCCTATGTCAGAAATCTTTTCACTATCAATCCCGATCAATCAGGTATCAATACCACGGAGAGATGTGCTTCTTTTGCCGGATATAATTCGGGAAATGAATGGTGGTATGGTCTGGATATCGTTTTACGAACCCCGGTTCAACTGACTGATAATATGAAATTTGTTCACGCAGCCATCATGACAAACAATACTTCGGTGGATGTAAACAGAGGGCTCATCCTGCTGAACTCAGGAGGAGCAGAGATGGTGCAAACCTGGCATCCGGTTTCGGGAGAATGGGCCGATTATGTGTTCCCGATTCCTTCCGGCGCAACCAACATCGGAGAATTGAGGTTTATGTTTAATCATAAGGCAGGCGGACAAATTACTTATCTTGATGAGGTTGTTATTAACAACGATCCTAATCCCAGAACAATACTGGCCGGTAATGATAATGTTGGAGAAGCAAAGGAGTTTTATGTTTATGCGGCTGATCGCAATATTAAGATCGTGTCGAACACAAATAGTTTACCCGTGAAAATATACAATTTAATGGGTCAACAGATTTTCTCAGGAATAATGCATGAGCATGAAACCGAAGTTCCGGTTATTAATCCGGAAATCTATCTTGTAAAAGGGCATAAAACCGTACAAAAAGTAATGGTGCAATGAAAACGTATGGTAGAAAGTGTTACAAAAGAAGCCTGAGGTTGATGCTGATATTTATTACGTGCAGCTGTCTGAATATCAATGATTCTTACGGGAAAGAAAAAATTCCGTTAATCGTGATCACGGATCTGTATCATCCACATCAGGATCCGGGCGATAACTTTGAACTGATCAATGCCTATGCGATGCCTGAGTTCGATTTAAAGGCCGTAATCCTGGACTGCTACCATCCTTTCAGAAATAAAATCGCGAAAAATGCAAGCAAAGGTTTGTGGGAAGATCCGAATGGTCCCCGGGAACCGGGAATGATATGCGTACAACAGCTCAACTACATTTTCGGCCGGGATATCCCTTGTGGGGTGGGACCGTTGGAGCAAATGCAACAAAAGAATGATCGGATGGATGACTTGTCCGACTTTTTTAATCAGGGCATTAATCTGTTGAAAACAACATTGGAAAAATCTGAAAAAAGGGTCACCATAGCCTCTTTTGGTTCTTCCAGGGTGCTGGCGGTTGCTTTCAATCGCTTTCCTGCTTTAATGAGAAGAAAAATCGAAATGATTCATCTTTCAGCAGGGACGGGAGGAAACGATCCCGATTATCTTGAATGGAATGTGGCATTGGATACCCTGGCATTTGTTTCTTTGATGGAGTCGGGACTGCCCATTACCATTTACCCTTGTGCAGCGGCGACAAAGGGAGTTGCTGAAGGCGGACTTTCGAATGCCTTCAAAGGAGCAAAGGATAACACTTATTATCAACTGGATGATTTGTCTTTTGTAGAAAAAATGCATCCTAAACTCAGGCAATACGTTCATTTTGTGTTTACCCGCAGTACTGATGCCGATTTTCTGGGCTATCTGGACAGAGTAGACCTGCCGGGATCGGTGGCGCTACCACAGTATCAGCATGTGTGGGAAACAGCCCTGTGGATGAATATTGCCGGACGTCGGTTAGTTCAGAATCCACAGGGAGAAGTGACAATAAAATCTGAAAATGAAATTGAAACAACTGATCTTGTTTTCGGCGAAGGAGTATTAAAATGCGATATAAGGGTTTTACCATCAGGTATTTTTAGCTACAGAGAAAATATAAAAGGTCTTTTTTATATTTATCATAGAGATAATCCCGCCCGTTACCAAGAGTTGATGAATCAGGCACTACCGGCATTCTATACCTCATTTCTCAGATGATCCGATGTCGGCGGGTATCCGTGATATACAATAAAACAAACCATAAGTCTAATCAAAACTCAGTAATCTATTATGAAAACACACCAGCTTTTTTCTTGTATCTTTCTTTTGATGATTGCCGTGACCATCCATGCACAGATCACCGTGAGTACTCTGAATACCGAGAATGGCAAAACCTTTATCAAAGTAAATGATATTCCTTTTCCATTGGTAGGAGCCCAGATCAGGGTCGATTTTCTTATGAATTGCGATGGCAAAACAATACAACAATGTCAGCCTTTTTTCCAGAAAGCACAGGAGTTGGGAGTGAATTGCGTACAAATACCTGTATGGTGGAAACTTATTGAGCCGACACAGAATAATTTCTCCTGGACGGTACTGGACCAGATTCTTACCTATGTAAACCAATACAATCTTAAAATGGAACTTCTGTGGTTCAGCACGAATATGTGTGGGGAAGCATTCAGTAATTATGTCCCCGATTATATCCTCAATCTACCCAATATCAAGCTAATAAGGAACGATGGTTGTCCGTACTGGAATTATTATGGTTATCAGTATAACCTGGTTTTGAACGATCCAACCTTACTCTCCAGAGAGGTGAATGCAGTTCAGACGCTTATGGAGCATATCAGGGTGTGGGACAATGCCAACGGAGCCAAACGGCCGGTGGTGTCGGTGCAGGTACATAATGAGCCCGACATTTTTGCACGATGGAGATACGACCAAAAGCAGATACATTATGCCGACAACCGGACCTTCACAAAGAACGATGCCTGGAATATGACACTTGATGCATTAAATACGGTTGGTCAGGCAGTAAAAAACAGCAATTATAAAGTTGTCACCAGGACGAATCTGGTCACGAGCAGTGGCGTGTCGGCTTTTGCCGAAATATCGGGAGCAAGTCCGGTGGATGTACATAATCTGACCGGAATTGATATAGTAGGAAGCGATCCTTATGTAACTTCGGTCGATGTCATCAAATCCAATACCTTATCATTCTTATCGCTTCAGAATCATTATCCTTTGGTGGCCGAAAATAAAGGTACATATGCCAATGGCGCCTCATTGCTGCTTACGGCCACGGCGCTTGGCAGCGGGTACAATTGCTACGATCTGGCAACTAGTAAATTTGTGATCGATAACACTACTCCTGAATATCAGTCGGAAATCGATCATGGTGTCTATACCTGGGATTTGCAGGATAAAGCTCATACAGCATCGTTGAAAACAATGATCAAAGGTTTGGTAAAAGCTTATCCTGATGTGGCGGTAACTAAAAATGATAATTTTATAGCATTCAATGTTCAGAGTCAGCAACCTCAAAGCATATATTCGCAATCGGTTAACAGCAGTAAAATACGCTTTGATTTCTCAACCACTGTGGGAGCAAGTGGTTTTGCCATCACCAACGATAATTATATACTCATCTATTGTACCGATGACGCAGAAATACGTTTATCGAACGCTACCTTCTCCAATCCTGTAAAAGGATATTTCAACAGTGCAGGAAATTTTGTTTCTGATGGAAATGCGACGCTTTCAGATGGCAATACATTGTTGAATGCAGAAAAAGAGATTTTGTATAAAATAAGCTATACGGGCAGCACAAATCTCACGAGTACTGCTGTCAATAATATCGGATCAGCACCTTCCAATATTGTAAATTACGCGACCATAAATTTTGAGAATGAATCGGAAACCTGGAATGTAGTCGATCATTTACATCTGGATTGGCAGACAAATACAGCCTATATGAGAAATCTCTTCGCTGTGAATCCTGAACAGAACGGTATGAATAAAACAGCCCGTTGTGCAAGTTTCTCCGGTTATTATTCGGATAACGAATGGTGGTACGGACTCGATATGGTTTTGAAGAATGCCGTGACTTTACCTGCCGGAAATAAATATCTGCATGCACTCATAAAATCGAATACCACAGGAGTTGACCTGAACAAAGGATGTTTGATGCTGAATGCCTCGTGGAACGGGATAGGTGAGACCTGGAATTATGCAAATACCGACTGGGTCGATTATGTTTTTCCGATCAACAGTGATGCTACAAGTCTGAAGGAATTGCGCTTTATGCTCAATCATAAAGTTGCGGGACAAGTTACTTATCTCGACGAACTGACCGTCAGCAACAGTCCTTTGGCACGAACAGCCGATGTGGCAACTGTATCGACGCTTCCGCTAAGTGCTCTTACCTATAGTGGCGTTGTATGCGGAGGAAATGTCTCGTGGCACGGAAACTCGGCAATAACCCAAAGAGGATGCTGTTGGGGAACCTCACCAAACCCTACAATTGCGGGAAGCAAGACGGTGGATGGATCGGGAATCGGTCAGTTTACCAGTACAATCACAGGATTGCAGCCTAACACACAGTATTATGTCCGGGCTTATGCCGTGAATTTTGCAGGTGTTGCCTATGGAAGTCAATATAGCTTCACAACGCCCGATCAGCCTTTTCTCGACTTTGAGAATGAAACAACTACCTGGAACATCGTCGATCACCTGCATCTTGACTGGCAAACAAATCAGGCCTATACCAGGAATCTGTATGCACAGAATCCCGAACAGAACGGATTGAATGAATCGTCACGCTGCGCAAGTTTCTCAGGTTATTATTCCGATAATGAGTGGTGGTATGGTCTTGACATCGTTCTGGATCAGTCGAAAACAGTAGCGTATGGTCAGTACATCCACGTGATGATGAAAACCAACAATACTTCCGTTGATGTAAACAGAGGGCTTATCTTACTGAATTCCAACGGATCAGTTTTGAGTGAAACATGGAAAGCCATCAGTAATGTGTGGACAGATTATGTTTTTGCGGTACCATCCGGAGCTACCGAAATCAGAGAATTGCGTTTTATGTTAAATCATAAAGCAGCCGGTCAGATAAGCTATATCGACCAGATTGTGATCAACTCTGATCCGAATCCCAGGACAACAAGTACCTACTATGGCGCTAACAACCATTCTGATGGATTCACAGATGTTCCTGATGCCGGCAACGATCTGAAAAAGGAAATCGTTGTAACCGGTTTTGATAAAGCCATAACTATCATTGCTTCGATGGCTGATCTGGATGTAAAAATATATAATATTGCAGGAAAATTGATTTTCTCAGGAACAATGCCCGGCAATACACTGATCGTTCCGGTGGGAGAACCTGGAGTTTATTTGGTGAGCGCTGACGGATGGCAAAGCAAAGTGCTTGTGTATTAGCCTCTGATTATTTCTGCAGATAGCAATTAAAATTGTAACTTTATAGACATAACTATTTATTATGCAACATGTAATTTATTTTTGGGGAATCATCGTATTTCAATGCCTGCTGATGTCCTGTAACGCTACTATCGAGAATAACAACAGAGAACCTATTCCTGTTCTCTTTGATACTGATATTGGAAATGATATCGATGACGTGTTGACTTTTCAGATGCTTCACCACTACGAAAACCAAGGACTAATCAGTATTCTTGGTGTTACCGTCAGTAAGTCAAACCCTCTGGCAGTAAGCTATGCCGATGGATACAACCGTTTTAACGGGAAGAACAATATACCTGTAGGTTATGTATTCGACGGTCCGAATAAGGATGATGGAAAATACCTGAAACAAACGCTCGACACGATTATCGACGGTAAGAAAATCCTGATGCCGAAGGTGCAGATTTCCGAAGGGTTGCCCGCCGCTTACCTGCTTCAGCGCAAGCTTTTAGCCGCACAAAAGGATAGCTCGGTGGTGATGATTGCTGTCGGACCACAAACCAATATCTGCAGATTGCTTGAATCGGAGCCAGACGAATTTAGTAAACTCAACGGGGTTGATTTAGTGTCCCGTAAAGTGAAATTACTGGTGTTGATGGGCGGTAATTTTGATATCCCCGATAAGAGATTTCCCGAATGGAATATCATTCAGGACATTACTTCATCGCAGGTAGTATTCAGAAAATGGCCTACCAGGATAGTGGCATCGGGTTTTGAAATCGGTCAGAATCTCCTTTTTCCGCACCAACATCTCCTGAACGACCTGCCTGATGCAGAGAAACATCCGATGGTTGTATCGTACAAGTTATTTGACAACATGCCTTACGACAGGCAAACATGGGACCTGACGGCAGTATTGTATGCTATCGAACACGATGCCGGATTGTTTGAAATTTCAAGCCCGGGGACTATATCGGTTGATGAAAAAGGGAATACGGTGTTTGAGGCATCTGAGAGTGGAAAACATTGTTTTTTACTTTTAAATAAGGAAAAGCATGAGCAGATCATCAATGCCCTTGTTAAGAGTGTTACCGGAAAGAATTGAATATTAGAAAATACTGTTTTAAAAACAATTTAAAATTACCATTATGTTTATCGTAGAGAATTATCATTTTGCCGTGTTGTTATGCATCGTGACAATGTTTTGTTGGGGATCGTGGGGAAATACTCAGAAGCTGGCAGCCAAAAACTGGAGATACGAGCTTTTTTATTGGGATTATGTTGTCGGTATTTTATTGTTCAGCATCGTTTTAGGATTTACCTTAGGTAGTGTGGGCGAAGGAGGCCGGTCGTTTATCCCTGATTTACAACAAGCAGGAAAATCGAATATTATCAGTGCGTTGATTGGAGGAGTAGTTTTCAATGCTGCCAATATATTGCTTTCAGCATCCATTTCGTTGGCTGGAATGGCCGTTGCTTTTCCGCTAGGGGTAGGTATAGCCTTGGTGCTGGGTGTAGTTGTGAACTATTTTACCGCGCCTAAAGGTGATCCGGTTCTATTGTTTCTGGGTGTTGCCCTGGTGATGGTAGCCGTTGTTTTGAATGGAGTGGCAGCAGGTAAAATGAAAAAAAGCGATACAGCCGCTCAATCGAATAAAAAAGGCATTTTGCTTGCGATGCTGGCGGGCGTGTTGATGGCTTTCTTCTACCGATTTGTTGCTGCGGCAATGGATCTTGAAAACTTTGAGCAGCCTGCAGCAGGTATGCTGACGCCGTATTCGGCTTTCTTCATTTTCTCAACCGGTATCTTCCTCAGCAATTTTGTATTCAATACTCTCGTGATGAAAAAGCCGTTTGAAGGGGCTCCTGTAACCTACAATGAGTACTTCAAAGGCCAGTTTACGACTCATCTGGTCGGTGTGTTGGGTGGGTTGATCTGGGCCCTGGGTACCTCGCTCAGTTATATTGCCGCAGGAAAGGCTGGAGCTGCAATTTCGTATGCATTAGGCCAGGGAGCTCCCATGATTGCGGCGCTATGGGGCGTTTTTATCTGGAAGGAATTCAAAGAGGCTAGCAAGCTGACTAATCTGTTATTGTTATGTATGTTTTTGCTCTTTTTATCCGGACTGATGTTTATTGTGCTCTCAGGGGGAAATTGAAATGAGATTCTACTACACTAACGACACATCATTGCATACATCTATAAATTTCAGCAAAAGATAATTAGTTAGTCGGCTCTGATTAAATATTTAAACTTTTGAATTTCAATAAAATATTTTGACGTATTGCAGTGATATTGTAAATTTCCATCAGAAAACTGTAACACACTTTTCCAGTAATGAAAACTCGGAACGCTGTATGCTTTATTGGAACACAAATCGCGTATGCTTCATCTAATTTGCTGCTGGCGATCTAAAACTGCCTTCTTGAGAAAGAGACTATAGATAATACTAGTGCGTTAACACAGGTCCACCTTATTAAGTGTAAGAATTTCTTTTCTCTACGACCCAAGCGATAAACTTGCTTGTTAACACAAGCGTAATCTGGTGATAATGTTCTGAAACTTTAATTATGTAGTTGATTAATAATCAGTGTTATATGCTGATTAAAATCGAAACTTTTCATCTGCATTCATGTTATTATTGTGTAATTTTTTTATTTGAAATACCTTTGTCCTAAAATTTTTGATTTAATAATCATCAAAACAATGATTATTTTATTTTTTGAATAGCTTGGCAAGTGTTCATTTAATAAATGATCAAGTAGTTATCTAACAAAGTTTAATGTAAAGTAATTGATTGGGTGGCTGATGTTCAGTGTTTGTGGCAATATTTTTCAGGGAAATGCCCACAAAGGTTTTTAAAACATAATTCATGGAAACGTTGATGTTATACCTGCTTATTCCCGGGAGGATGAATTTTCTTAAGTTGGGAAGATATGGTCGCTTTTTTTTGTGAGCAGCATTTCCGCCAGGACTTCTCTAAAGACGTTGACTGGCTTGAATTTAATCATCAATTGTCCAACAAACTGTTGACCGGCGCACGAAAAGCCATTGTAGTTGAACCCGACCTTATCGCTAAATCGCGCAAAGATACTCTCTGGATTGGTTCCTTTTGGTCGGACTGTTCAGACCGCACAGAAGATTAAATGCTAAACTTGTCAAAAAACGTATTGAATTTGCCGCGAGTGTGTCGTAAATATTATTCTATTTAATGAACTATTAAATTAAAACATTAATTAAAAATGAAAACGAAAATTTTATATGCTTTTGCATTATTAATCAGCAGTATGGCTTTTTTTTCATGCGAACAAAACGATCAAGTATATAGCTGCGATCCTGATAAGGATACATGGGTAAAACAGAATTTAAAAGAAATTCAAAAAATGAATAGGCAGGACTGGTTAAATACAGATGAGAATCTTAGTAAGGCTATTTATGCTGCTTTTACTCCTGAACAAAAACATGATTTTTGGACAGAAAAAATCACTGATGTTTTAACTTTGAATTGGAATGAAAGAGAAAGAAGTCACATTGCAAAATTACTTGTCTTTATAGAAGACCATAAAGATATTTTCAAGGCAGGCGTAAAAGACGAGGTAGAAATATTTGCCTACAAATGGACGGAATATGGAACTCAAGAGTTGTCGTGGGATGTAGATATTATTTATGCCATAGCATTTTCAGGGAATAAAATGATTGACAAATCTGGAAATTTACTGAAAAATCAATCTACTAAAATCAGATTGAAAACAGAAAGTGAATCCTATGATTGTGATTGTAGAAGAGGAAGTATATTTACATGTACAGCATTAGAGTATTGTGAGAAAGATGATAACTGCAATGTTGTTGTTAATGATTGCGGTTTTCTCTGGATGTTTGATTGTAACGGAATATGTGGTATCAAATGATATAACATTATGAGTATCTTTAAAATCAAAGTTAACAAGCAATTAGTCTATATTGTGCTGATTTCTTGTTTTCTTGAGGTTGCTATAGCCCCGTTGAGAGGTTATGTCAGTCTAATGTCAAACGCCGTTGCAGGTTTTGCTGTATATTTTATTTTTACTATTATAGTAATAAAGAAATTTGCTAATACATTTAAACCTGTTTATCTTTTGTTGGCTGTTATTCTCGGTTGTTCTATATTCCCAGTGCCAGTTCATATTTTTTATCTTAATTCGACACTCAGGACTTTGCCTGATTACATCATGCATATTGGAGGCATTTCGGTTGGTTATTGGTTTGTTTTAAGCAGAAGTCATTATTTAAAAGCAACGATTGTTATACTGTCAATCATCTTGTGTTTGTTTGTGTATATTAAAGGCTATTCAATGTGGATACACAAACTAAACTACGGCACATTTACCGGATTAGTTGAGCATACACACCACACTGCAAATGTAGCATTCCAGACAAACAACGGCGATACTGTACAACTTAGCGATTTCAAAGGAAAATATCTACTTTTAGACTGTTGGTACACTTACTGTGGAAGCTGTTATAAAAAATTTCCTCAAGTTCAGGAGTTTTACGATAAATATAAGGATAACCCCGAGTTGGCTATTTATGCTGTTCACAGCCGGGTGGTCGCGGCAACTAGAAAAAAAGGACAAGAGAGCGTGAGAACGGGCAGTGATATCCTAAAAAAGGAAGGATATACTTTCCCATGCCTTTCCATTGATATTGATAATCCTGTGCTGAAGGAACTTGGCGTTATTTATCCTGTGGTGTTGATTTTTAACAGGGAAAGTAATCTGGTATTCAGGGGCGATATTGAGAATGCATCCAAGTATATATCTAATATTCTAGAAAAACAACCATGAAAAGATGAAATCAACAACTCATTTTTGTTTACTCATTCTGTTTGCGGCAACTACGCTATTATCGTGTAATCAGAAAGGAACAGAAAAAAGTTCCGATCCAGGAAAACAGCAAATTATACAGTCAGATAATGCACCCGTTATAAGATTTAAAAAAGAAAAATACCATTTCGGAACCATTAAAAACAACGAAAAAGTAACTGCGATTTTTGATTTTGAAAATATAGGCGCAAAACCGCTAATCGTTCAGAAAGTAGATGTTACTTGCGGCTGTACTTCGCCCGACTGGACAAAACATCCGGTGGAAAGTGGCGGAAATGGCTCTATTACAGTTGTTTTTCATCCTAAAGGAATTACAGGAACGTTTTCGAAAAGTATTTTTGTAAAATCGAATGCCGAAAACAATGTCGTATTGTTGAAAATAGAAGGCGATGTTATCGGGAAATAAAATTATCATATCTGTTTTGTTCTGTTGTTTCCTTACCCTTTGCATCGGAAGCCTATTTCTTGCCTCTCCCGCTTTTGTAGACTCGGAAACCACACCCAAATGGTACTGTGTATTGTTTGGTGGAATAGCGTTTGTCTTGGCGTATATCATTTCTTCTTTCTTTGTTCGAAATACAACAGAGGATACGGACAGAATGCTTTTTTGCTTTTATGTGGTTATTGCACTTGTGTGTACGGCGCAGGCGTTCTATGGAATATTTCAATATGCTGGATTTTTACCCGCTAGTAAAGGTTTCCGCGTTACGGGCAGTTTCGATAATCCTGCAGGGTTTGCGGCAGGTCTGTGCACGGGTTTTCCTTTTCTGTTGGTTTTTCTAGCCTATAAAAAAGTATGGATAAAAATATTGGTTGTTGCAGCCGGCCTTATTCTAATTGTTGCAGTGGCGTTGTCCGCCTCGCGTGCAGGTATTTTAAGTTTGTTTACAGTCGGGATGCTCGCGTTATTTTATAAGTTCAGGATAAAAACGAACAGGAAGATTCTGGTTTTCGTGGCGTTGCTTATCTCTCTTTCGGGCTTGTACTTTCTAAAAAAAGATTCAGCTGACGGACGGATACTGATATGGTGCTGCACGTGGGAAATGATGCAGGACAAGCCTCTGTTGGGACATGGGACCGAAGGTTTTAAGGCCAACTATATGGATTATCAGGCGGGGTATTTCGAGAAATACCCCGACAGTAAATTCCTTATGCTGGCGGACAATGTAAAGCATCCCTTCAACGAATATTGGCTGTTGTTGACAAATTATGGCATGGCAGGTTTTGGATTGTTCTGTCTTTTCGTTTGGTTCTTATGGAAATCGTACCGGCGAAATCAAAATAAGAGCCTGTTTATCAGGAGCTCGGGATGGTGTTTGTTATCTGTGGCCGTGTTCGCGCTATTTTCTTACCCCTCGCGTTACCCTTTTACATGGGTAATGGTGATAATGAGCACTATTGTTGTTATCCGTGAGGCAGGATACAAGGTAAAGGCTCCCCCTGCCTGTGCCTTTTCGTTCAGAATAATGCTTATTCCCTTGCTTATTACATTTGCAGCCGCGACATACATTGATATGTCGGCGGAAATAAGGTGGAGCAAAACGGCTCGTAAATCCATGTTGGGACAAACCCGACAAATGTTGTCCGAATATGAATCCCTTTATCCGTACATGAAACGGAAACCGCTTTTCCTGTATAACTATGCCGCCGAATTGAACTATATCGGACGCTACCACGAAAGTAGCGCCATACTGGCTGAATGCGCCGCCACATTTAACGATTACGATGTACAGCTGCTGTTTGCCGATAATTACCATCAGACAGGCAAATACCCGGAAGCGGAGCAACACTATCAACGGGCATCCTATATGTGCCCTAACCGCTTTATGCCCTTATATCATTTGGCGAAACTCTACGCCGAGACCAAACGACCGAAAGAGGCAATGACTGTGGCGAAGCGGATAATGGAGAAGGAAATTAAAATACCTTCGGGCAGTATTTACAACATAAAGAAGGAGATGGAGGAGTTGATAAATAATAATAATATGGATAGTATAAACATTTCCGCATCCGAAAGTCGAGTATCCAAAGCCGGGTTCTAACTTTCTTGTTGGACTTTTGCTCAATTTTAAATTAAAAAACAGGGAAGTAAAACAAGGCGGGACATTGCTGTACTCTCTGCAAATAAATTATTGCACTGCTCGCCCCAGCTCTTCCCTTCTAAAAGGGACAGGAGGTGTAAAGATAGCAGATAACATACATTTAATTTCAGAAATTATGATGCTAGTTCGTTAATGATTTACTGTTCCCATCTTCAAAATACGAATGCCCGATGGAGTTAAATCAATCGTCATAGCCAGCATATCAGTCAGAATAGAATGTATGCCATATACCTTCCATGTGAGATGTTGTTCATGAGCATTTTCAGGCAAAGTTATTAAATACATTTCAAAACAGGAACCTTTTAGTTAACGAATGAAATGGTCTCCTGGCCAGCTTTATCCGGATAATCGTCCAATTTGACATTTTTTCGACTGGAGTACTCTGGTAATAATGCTATCTGCGCAATTTTTAAACAGGTATTTTATGCTGATACGCTCTTCTCTTATCCTCGTTTTTCTTCTGAGTTCGCTGGTTGTTCCTGCTCAGGACAATCTTACCGAATTACACCGCCGGGCCGATCGTTTTGCATCGTGCTATGGCGATCAGTTTTACTATGGTATTCATCAGCTTCAGGCCATCGGCCAAACGCACCGGTTCTGGTATTCGACCCGCACGCCCCGGGGCATGGAGTTTTTTATAATCGATGCGGCCAACCAACAGCTGTTGCCGGCATTTGATGCGGTGCGGCTGGCGGCTGAATTGTCGAAACTTACCGGGCGCGAAGTGCATGCCTACCGCTTGCCCTTTTCGTCGGTCCGGTTCAACCGGGAGCTGGATAGTTTGTTTTTTGAGGTCGATGGTACGGCTTATACCTGCCGGCTGTCGGATTATCTTTTTCATCATAAGGGAACACTAAATTTTTTACTGATATTTTCTAAACAGTCTTCACCTATTATATAACAAAAGATTCCTGGTTGATTAAAATTTCGACAACTTTCATAAATTATCAATCCGGTTTACTTTTGTATTTCAAGCTGATTTTTTCTCCAATGAACTATCTCCGCCGCTTATTTGTTGGGTTAAGCTGAAGTATACGGGAACGCAATGAGAAAACGGATAATGATGATGGTAGTGCTGCTGCAAACGATGCAGGGTATTGTGCAAAATGACGGCGGTTCGCAAACCGAAAGCATTGCGCAATCCGACAGCGTACTTATTGAAGCTACCCGCTCATTGCCGCCGTCATTTCGACCGTTGGAATGCTGGTTACCGGCTATTGACCGGCTTTGCAACTTCTTACCGGTCGCGACCGATTACGAAAAAACTAACATCCGACTACGATATGTTACACGATATCCGCAAAACCTACCAACTCGGCGAGCTCACCGAAGCTACAGTGGCCGACAACCCTTTTGACCAATTCGACATCTGGTTGAAAGATGCCTTGAAGAGCGATGAACCGGAGCCCACCGCCATGGTGGTTTCCACCGTCGATACCGACCTGCAGCCTCATTCGCGGGTGGTATTACTGAAAGAATTTACTTCTGAGGGGCTGGTGTTTTTTACTAATTACCTGGGACATAAAGGCCGGCAGATTGCACTGCACCCACAGGTGTCGGTCCTGTTTTTCTGGCCTTTACTGGAACGGCAGGTACGCATCACCGGCATAGCATATCCCACCAGCGATGCCGTTTCCGATGCCTACTTCCATTCCCGTCCGCCCGAAAGCCGCCTCGGCGCCTGGGTTTCGGAACAAAGCTCCGTCATCGCTTCCACCGAGGTTCTTCACCAGCGGCTCGAACAATTCCGCAGGGAATTCGGCGAACAAGCTCCCCGCCCGCCCCACTGGGGCGGCTACCTCATCACACCTGTTACCTTCGAATTCTGGCAGGGACGACCGAGCCGACTGCACGACCGCTTGTATTTTTCGAAAGATGAATCGGGTTCGTGGAAAATTCAACGGCTTGCTCCTTAAAAAATCGAGCTGAAAGAAGTTTAATTGTAATTATTTTGTATATTTGTGGCATGTTTTATAAATTATTTTATAATTACGCCATGAAAAAACACTTCTTGCTTTTCTTGTTAGCCGGATTGATTTCAGAAAGCCTGGTGGCCGACCTCCCCTTTCGTAACCAACGCCGCGATATGTTCCGGATGCTGCCCATCACCTCCAACAGCATCGTGTTTATGGGCAACAGTATTACCCAGGGTAACGAGTGGTCGGAGCTTTTTGCCAACGACTTCCGGGTGGTGAATCGTGGAATCAGCGGTAATTCGTCGGCCGAAATCATGAATAATCTCGATTATGTGGTAGCCGGTAAGCCGGCTAAAGTATTCCTGATGATCGGAATCAACGATGGAGCCGATCCGGGAATCGTAATACCGGCTATACGGAAAACCATCGAAATATTTCAACGGGAATCGCCTGCCACCCAGGTTTATATTCAAAGCATTCTGCCTTATGGCGGTCGCGAGAACGTAAAAATCACCAATGCCATCCTCAAAACCTTGTGCGCCGAAAAAGGAGTTACCTACCTCGACATCTACAGCAAACTTGGCGGCACCGACACCAACCTGTCGCTCAACCCTGCCTACACCAACGACAACCTGCATTTGCTCGGCACCGGCTACCGGAAATGGACCGAAGGGTTTGAGGCATACACCGGCATAGTCCCTACCATGGGCACCGGCAACAATGTGAGCATTACATCGGCCCACCATGCCTACGTCAACCAGCGCGTATCCGACTTTGCGCTGCTTCCTGCCACTTCCGACGATATTCTGATGCTGGGCGATTACCACGTCAACACCGGAGAATGGCGCGAACTACTCCGGAACCCGAAGGTGAAAAACCGTGGTATCGGTGTAAACCTGGGGGTTACCTGCATCAGCCTTACCGAGCTGAAAGAAATGATTCCACAGGTAGTACGCAGTAATCCGGCAAAAGTATTTATTTCCTGCGGAGCTAAAGACCTGGATTACAATAGTCGGACAGTAGCTCAGGCCATCACTTCCTATTCCGAAGTAATTGCTGCTATCCGGACTGTTGCGCCTTCCGCCAGAATTTACATTCAGAGCCTGTTGCCAAGCCACAACGCCACCGTCAATACCGGCAGATACATTCCGTTTAACAGTGGTATCGCCCAACTGGCCAATCCCGAAAACGGGATTTATTTTGTCGATGTTTATGCCGGGCTGGTGAACAATGGAGTGCTCGATGCGCAGTTTGCCTGGGCCGACCGTGGACTGAACGGAAAAGGTTACCTTCAATGGGCCGGATTGCTGGCTCAGCACGTCGATGCTACTATACCGACCCTTTCGGCCGACGCCTACGATTTATGTATCGCCGGATCGAACGGACATCTGCAACTGTATGGAATAAAGCCGGCAGGAACTGCCGGATCGTATCCCGAACCAATTGTAAACACATTAAAAACCACCTTGAGTCAGTCTTCCGAAGTGGCCTTTTCGGTAACAGCCACCACTACCGAACGCTCGCAACAACTCGGCAAACTCAATGCGGCTCTTCAAGCTGTACGCACCAGCCCGATGACCCTTCCCAAACTCAGCACTGCCGGCGAGAGTTTTTGGTATAAATTGTCGACTCCGCTGCGCAGCGGAACGTTTGTTAAAAGCAATGGGGCCGGCATGGGCGTTATAAGCATTGCGGAAAACAATTTCCGCCCGCAGCAGTGGAAGTTCACCCTTCGCTCCGACAATAGCTGGAACATCGTCAACCGCGCCGACAACAGTTACCTGAATCCTGCTTCGGCTACCAATACCCAGCTTACCACCTCGGCTTCCGAACCCTCCGCAGGCTGGACGCTGAAACCTGCCGCCAGTTTCAGTAAGTTTATTATCACCAGCAACGAGGTGCAACTCAACCAAACCACGTTTACCGACAATATGATTTACAACTGGGGCGGGGGCTCCAACACCGACGACAGCGGTTGCCAGTTCCTGATTTCGGAAGTTACCACCGAACCCGATAACGAACCGGTGACAACCGTTCCCACTCCCCTTTTTCGTATGGTTAATGTAAACTGCAACGGTACAGCTCCGATAGCAATTGCCAGCGCTCAAGCTGCGCCGGTATTGGCCAAAGACACCCTCACCATAGCTATCGATTTTACTCCATCCGTTACCACCGGCGATGCTGTATTAGTTTCTGCATCCGATCGTTCGGTAGCCAATAAGTTTTTCGGCATTGCCACCCTTACCAATTTCTCGCGAACCGGAGTACGCTACGTGGGCGACAATGGACTGGAAGGCTGGTACACACAAGCCTACGCGCAGCCGGGAGCACGGCATAAGCTGGTAATCACCATGTCGCCCGGAGCGTCGAATTACAATTATTATATGGATGGCGCATTTCTTCGAAATGTGTCGGGCATGGGGGCCTATGGGTATTATACTTTTGGGAAAATCCCCAATGCAACACTCTACCTCGGAGGAGTAGTGTCGCAAAACGCTCCTAACCGTTATCCGTTTACCGGAATCCTGCATTCGGTACAAATTTTTACGGGCGTGCTCACAGCAGAACAAATAAAATTGATCAACTACGATACAACTCCATCGGCTACATCACCCACTGTTGTTGCAGATCAACTAAAAGTATTCAGCAATGGGAAAATGTTGCATGTAGAGTCGGATTTGTTACCCGAAGGAGAAATCAGGATCGATATTTACACTACAACCGGCCAACAGGTGATTACAGGCACCATCTCCGGATCGCCAGCCTCGTTTCCTATCGGCAACCTTACTCCGGGATTGTATATAGTAACCGTAAACAGCAAGCTTCATTCATTCAACGAAAACATCCTGGTAAAACTATAGAAAAATCGTCTTACGACGTATTTTTTTATAGTTTTCAACGCCTGTCCTTTCGCCATCAGCAGGTAAGCGCCCCACTCGGTAGCATACCAGTAAGCCGCTTTAGAACCCGACGGAACATAGAGTGAGTGTACACAAGCTTTTCGACACATTGTTGAAAACCGGAGCATACTAATGTGCCGATAAATCGATCGGCGTAGGATTGTAGGCATAAATTTCTCTCAATCCATAACAAAATTCGAAGGCACCATAACCAATTTTGGTTAAGCTGCGAGGCAAGATAATAGACGTCAACCCCCTGCATTTCCCGAATGCCCGCGCACCCAGTTCGGGGAGGTCGGGGACAATACCAGGTCTTTTGCCCGTACGGTGTAAAAAACTCCTGATCAGATTTTTACTCAGGCGCACCTCCTTCAGACCGCGGCAATACATAAAGGCATATTCGCCCAGGTATGTAACTGCATCGGGCATTGCAATCCGCTGCAATCGGAGCGTATAACCAAAGGCCGATTTACCGATACCGGTGAGTGTTTCGGGGAACAACACCGTTGCTAAGTGTTTTGTACCCTGTCCCGACCAGGCCACGTAGAATGCACTAGACAGGATTTGGTTGGCCTTGAGCAAGAATCAATTAATACCAATTTTAGTATACTTCGTTCCTGAAGTTGTTTCAATCTTCAGAATACACATGGTTGCATGTGGAAGCCGGAAAGTGGTGCCCGGATTGATTGTTCCTAAAAAGCTGCCATCGATTCTGTACACCGAGCATAAGGAATAGGGTCCCGTGACCAGTAACCGGCCATCGACAAGGGACATCAACACTCCATCGGACAGGACCGGCTCTGCAGCTGTTGGGCCGACGGTAATACTTCCTGCGCCTTTAATAAACAAAGGATGAGTAGTTGCAGTAAAGTTGCCCGACGTAAAACTTTCGGCGCCCAGGGTCAGCCGCCCCACCGTAACCGGCTTGTTCACAATGGCTGTTGCACCGGTCAAAAGTGTTAAGTCGGTTGAAGAAGTCACACAACGTTCATGATCGAATTGCACCTTGTTTTTTGCTCCCACGCGAATGGAGGCTGTTCCAAAAGCATTTTCCGATGTTCCTGTTATCCCCACACTGCCCTCGGCATGAGCGGCAGCAGTCGTCAGGTCCCAACTGCCGGCAAAAGCTTCGTTGTTGCCACCCAGCACCACTACAGCCGAATTGGCTACAGCACGCGTATTTTTAGGAGTTACTTTTACATTTCCGGCTATCGATCCGTTCAGCACCAGGGTACTTCCGTCAACGGAACTACTGTTCATTTCCAGGCTGATATCGCCCTTCAGCACCAGGGGTGCGGTGAGTGTAAAACCAGTTCCGCCGGTAGCATACGAAATCCGCTGGTTACCCTCGAACGTAAGCGTACCTGTGGAAGTATGCACTCCCCGCAGACGGAGTTTTCCTTTTCCATCCACAAAAGTAACATTGGCTTTATTCGGAGTTGCGGCCGTTTCCATCTCCCCTTCACAAAGTACCGTTTCCCCTTCCAGGGGCAACAATGCCGGCGAATAATTAGCCGCCACATCCCATGCTCCACCCATCATCTTAAATACCGAAGGGCGTCCCACCTGCAACGATCCTACTCCACTCATCACATTCGGATGCGAAGTTGCGGTATACACACCCACCGCCTGCAAAACTCCGTCGATGTAAAATTCGCTCAAGGTGATATCGGCATTCAGCAACAACCCCCCGCCTGTCGAAACCGACAGCGACGATTTAGCGCTCAGTGCCGAAGGATGACTGATTTGAAGCCAGGCACCGCTATTGACAACTACCGATGATTTGCCCAGGGCGTTGGCCGTAGCTGCCTGTACACTTCCTGCATCGATTACCAGTTTACCCGAATAATTGGAATTATCGGCAGTAAATACAAGACTTCCTGTGCCCGTCTTGGTTATTACATGTACTCCCTGAAGCTGAGCCGCCACTGTAAATGTCGACGATGTTTCGATGATAACCGAATCCTTGGTGGCCAGCTTTCCGTTCAGGGTAATAGCTGCATCACCTATCAACTTTCCTTTTTCGACCGAAAGATACGACGCCGTACCGGATGCCTTAATATTAAGCACCGACGATTGCAGAAACAAATCGGCGGCAAACACCCCACCATCGGCTTCGGCTACGGCTCCGTTGCGGATATACGCCGCCTGGGCTGCCGCCGGAACACCATCGGGATTCCAGTTGCCCGCCTCCAGCCACGATGCCGAAGTGCCACCGCCATCCCATTCGTAGGTTGCCGAAAGCGGTGCGTCGGCCCAGGGCGACCAGGCATCGGAACCGTTCAACACCCGCTCGCGGGTATAGGCCCGGGCTTCGTCCTGCGAAAGGGCACGTAAACCGGCCCACCCGGCCCGTTGACTCATATCGGCACCCGGTCCGGTATTGTTGTATTCGTACAAATGAAGATCGGTGCTGGTTGCCGCATACTCCATGTTCCAGGTATCGCCCCAACCCTGCGGATTCAACATCCCCGTGATGTCGCAATTCAACCAGGTAACTTTCGGATACTCGTGCCAGGGGCGGCCCAGGCGGAACTTCACTCCATCGTCGCCCGCACGCGGACTGCCGGTCGTGTAAGTCAGATCGCAATCGTTGAACACAAAACCATAGGATTGAGATTTCGGCGTCGACGGCGCTGTTATATAACCCCCTCCGTAACTGCGGATCTCGCAACCCTGAAAATAACCGCTCCCCGCCCCGTAAATATAATCGGTGCGCCCCAACACCAGGCAATTCTGGAAATACGACCGCTTACCGGCTGTCCACAGGTAAATCGTATCCTGATAACCCAGCAGGTTGCAGTTGATAAAAGCCACTTTGTCGGCCGTTACGGTGATGGCCAGAGCCTGTCCCACCGGTCCGGCTGTGTTGCGAATCGTCAGGTTTTCGGCCCTGAATCCTTCGCCGGCTATGGTGAGGGTTGCCGAGGTACGAATTACATCGCCCACCCACTTCAGGGCATCTTCGGCCGGGCATTTATTGCCCGAGGCGGTATTGGCACAATCGTAAATATGATACGAGATAATGGTTTGATCGCGACTTTCGCCAATGAGTGTAATATTTTGCTTATCGGATGGCACCAATAGCTTTTCGGTGTCGTACAACCCGTTTTTCAGGTAAATCACCGTTCGCCTGTCTTTCTGATTCGACGGTACTGCATTGATGGCATCCTGAATTGTTGTGAAATCGCCCGTGCCGTCGGCAGCTACAACCATATCGGCCCGAATGCCCATTACCGATTGGAAACAGAAATAAAACGATAAAAAAAGTACCAGCTGTTTCATGTGTATTGTATTAGATTGTTTTAACACTGCAAAAGTAGAGAGAATATCCCTATCGCATGTGGAATTTTCAGGGAGATGCGTGGAAAAATTGATACACTTGCCTGGTTCTCATTTTTTAATACTAATATTATAATATTTTTCTCATTTATTTCCACTTCTCAACATCTATTCATACTTTTGCAGCTCAAAACTAAATTAACATCTAAAAATGAATCGTTTATCCTCAAAAAAAATGAAAAAATCAGTAGTAGTATTGCTTATGCTGACATCGGTATGGGCCGGCAACGCAACGGTCTTATCAAAGGTTGACGCCCCCGAAGCCTATCGTGTTACAGCCACTGTAGTCGATTCCATCACCGGCGAATCGCTTCCATACGTCACCTGTGCGGTAGCTCCCGAAGCAAATCCGCAGCAGATCATCACCCGTTTCGCCGGCGATGCCGAAGGAAAAGTAAACGGAGCAATAAAAACACCCGGCAATTATTTACTTATCGTATCGTTCGTGGGAAAGCAGCCTGCAGTGAAACGGTTTAATGTGAGCGACAGCAACCGCAGCGCCAATCTCGGGAAAATTGCAATGGGTACGAGCGAACAGGCACTGGCGGCGGTTGAAGTAGTGGCCAACAAACCGCTTATCAAGGCTGATGCCGATAAAATAATATACGATACCGAACAGGATCCCGAATCGAAATCGTCGACGGTACTCGATATGTTGCGTAAGGTGCCGATGGTTACCGTCGACGGGCAGGACAATATTCAGCTCAAAGGACAGTCGAACTTTAAAATTTTTCTGAACGGAAAACCCACGAACATGTTCAACGTGAATCCGGGTATGATACTGAAAAGTATCCCGGCCAACATGGTGAAAAACATTGAAGTGATCACCCAACCCGGGGCAAAGTACGATGCCGAAGGCGTGGGAGGTATCATCAATATTGTGACGGTACAGCAAAGCAGCACACAGGGCTATTCGGCCACCATCAACGCGCAGGGTTCGTCGCGCGGGTCGCTGGGAGGAGGACTCAACCTGGTGGTGCAAAAGGGAAAAATCGGCTTTTCGGGTAATTACAACTACAATCACAACAAACAATTTCCGGTGGAAGTAACCACCGGACGTACTACCTACGCGGCAGGACTTCCCCTGACCAATTTCCATCAAACCATCACTTCACGCAACGATGTACCCATGCAATTCGGGAGCGGACAGCTCACCTACGAACCCGACACCATGAATCTGATTACCTTTTCGTTCAATCGTCAGTTCGGCCGTCCGGGCGGATTGATCGATGGTTTCTCGGAAAACCAGGATGCCAACGGGAATACCCTCCTGCGTTACGATCAGAAAAGCACACAGCGGCAAAACTGGGGTTCGACCGACTTCGGTGTCGACTACCAACGTTCGTTCCGCAAGAAAGACGAATTGTTCACCTTCTCGTATCGCCTGAGCAACACCCCCAACAGCAGCAATTACGAAGCTGTCAATACCCTGTCGCCGGGCTTCACGGTGCTGCCTGTGGTGCCTCTCGCCTATAAAAGTATCAGCGAAAACATCGCCAACACCAACGAGCATACTTTTCAGGCCGACTACACCAACCCGCTGGCCAAAGGACATACCCTCGAAACCGGTGTAAAATACATTGCCCGGTACAATACTTCAACATCGGACGAAAGTTACCTCTACTATAATTTCATGCAGCCGGCTCCTTACACGCCTTATATTCCCCTCGACAGTACGATCGACTTCAACAACCAGCAGGATATTCTGGGCGCTTACCTGAGTTACTCGGGCAATGTGGATAAATGGGGATTCAAAGCCGGCATGCGCTACGAATACACCTGGCTCGATGCTACCTTCAACGAGGCCAGCCGCAACTTCAAAACCGAATACGGTGCATTTGTGCCTTCGGCTACCCTCTCCTACCGCATCACCGATATGAAAAACCTGAAACTGGGTTACAATAAACGTATTCAACGCCCGGGCATCGGGTTCCTGAATCCCTACGTCGATCGCCGCGATCCGAATGCTATCAGCTACGGAAACCCCGAACTCGATCCGGAGAACAGCCACAATGTGAATTTAACCTACAGCAGCTTCGCTCCCACCTATAACCTCAGTGCCGAACTGTCGTACTCGTTTATCAACAACGCTATCGAGCAATACTCCTTTGTAAAAGAAGGAAGCCCGGTGCAATACACCACCTACGGCAATATCGGACGCAACAACAGTACGGGACTCAATTTATTCGGGAATTACCGCGGACTGAAATGGCTGATCCTGTATATGAACAGCTCGGTGAATTATGTTCATACCACCAGTAAAGCACTCAAAATGACCAACGACGGATTTACGGGACGGGTGTTTTTAGGAGGCACCTTCATGCTGCCAAAGGATTTCCGTATCAGCACCGGGGCCGGAGGCAACCTTCCGCAAATTCAGCTTCAGGGATCACAGTCGGCCTTTTACTTCAGCTATGCCGCCCTTTCGAAAGATTTCCTGAAAAAACGGCTCAACGTTTCGGTCAGCGGGGTATACTTACCCAAACCCGAGATTATAATGACCACCAACGGTATCAACAGTACCACACGGCAACCCACTTTCAGTCAGCGCACCACCGTACAACTCGAACGTATTACCGAAATCAGGCTGAATGTATCGTACCGTATCGGCAGTATGAATACCGAAGTGAAGAAAACGAAAAAAACAATCTCCAACGACGACCAGAAAAAACGCGACAACAGCACCCTGGGCGAATCGCCGATGTAAACACACAGGTTGATAAAACAGGAGCCGCTCCATTACTGCATAGGGTCCAATTATTCCGGACAGTAGCTTGTAAATGGAGCGGCTTCTGCGTTGTGCAAAACCAGGCGATATCGTAACAACCGGAGCAGACTTCGGATAGCTCCGGTAATTTTCGTTATTTTTCAAGCTAAGGACCAATAAGTCAGTGCCCTTTCTATTCCCTCGTAAAAAGTAGGTAAACTCATTAAAAATGCTTATTTTTGTAGCTTATTTTTGGATATACGCTCAAAACAGCTATATTCGCTACAATTTTTAAATCGGACAAAATATTTAAAGATCAGATGGTAAGAACGATAATTGCCGAAGCGCTGAAGAGAAGCGATTTTGGCGCAGAAGTATTGGTAAAAGGATGGGTACGTACCCGCCGCGGTAACAAAACAGTAAGTTTTATAGCATTGAACGATGGTTCGTGCATTCATAATATTCAGGTAGTTGTCGATAATGAGAAGTTTGGAGAAGAATACCTGAAACCAATCACTACCGGGGCTTGTATTGCCGTAAAAGGTAATCTGGTCGAATCGATGGGCAAAGGCCAGGCAGTCGAAATTCATGCCACGGCCATCGAAATTTACGGTACTGCCGATCCTGAAAGTTATCCGCTTCAGAAAAAAGGCCATACCCTCGAGTTTTTACGCGAGATTGCTCACCTGCGTCCGCGTACCAACACTTTCGGGGCCGTGTTCCGTATGCGCCACCACATGGCCATGGCTATTCACCGCTTTTTCCACGAACGCGGATTTTTCTATTTCCACACGCCTATTCTCACGGCTTCCGACTGCGAAGGTGCCGGACAAATGTTCCAGGTAACCACCATGAACCTGTACGATCTGAAAAAAGACGAAACAGGATCGATCGATTACAGCCGCGATTTCTTCGGAAAACAAACCAGCCTGACCGTTTCGGGGCAACTCGAAGGCGAATTGGCTGCGATGGCCATGGGTTCGATTTATACCTTTGGCCCTACTTTCCGCGCCGAAAACTCGAATACTCCCCGCCACCTGGCCGAGTTTTGGATGATAGAGCCCGAAGTGGCTTTCTACGAAATTGAAGAAAACATGCAGCTGGCGCAGGATTTCATCCAGTACTGCGTGCGCTGGGCGCTCGACAATTGCCAGGACGATTTGAAATTCCTGAGCGAGATGTACGATAAAGAACTCATAGACCGGCTCAACTTTGTAGTTAACAACGACTTCCAGCGGCTTACCTATACCGAAGGGATCAAAATCCTGGAAGAAGCGGTGGCCGGAGGGGTGAAGTTCGAATTTCCGGTAGGCTGGGGCACCGACCTGCAATCGGAGCACGAACGCTACCTGGTGGAGCAGCATTTCAAAAAACCGGTGATTCTCACCGACTATCCGAAAGAAATCAAATCGTTCTACATGAAGCAGAACGACGACGGGAAGACCGTTCGCGCCATGGACGTGCTGTTCCCGAAAATCGGCGAGATTATCGGCGGATCGCAGCGTGAAGAGGATTACGCCAAGCTGCAACGGCGTGCCGACGAAATGGGAGTACCTACCAAAGACATCTGGTGGTACCTCGAAACCCGTAAATTCGGAACAGCCCCTCACTCGGGCTTTGGTCTGGGCTTCGAGCGCTTATTGTTGTTTGTAACCGGAATGAGTAATATCCGCGATGTGATTCCCTTCCCCCGCACACCGAACAATGCTGAGTTTTAAGCGTTATAAGCGCTACATGTCCAACTAAAATTCTTAAAAAAAACAATATGGAAAAACACAAATCCACGGAGCTGGAACAGGTGGCCATCCGTTTTTCGGGTGACTCGGGCGATGGTATGCAGTTGACTGGTACCCTCTTTTCCAACCTCTCGGCTATTTTAGGAAACGAGATTTCGACCTTCCCCGATTTCCCGTCGGAGATTCGTGCGCCTCAAGGTACCCTGAGCGGCGTATCGGGTTTTCAGGTGCACCTCGGTTCCGGTAAAATTTATACTCCCGGCGACGAGCCCGATGTGCTGGTGGCTATGAACCCCGCTGCACTGAAGGTGAACGCCCGTTCGATTAAAAAGCATTCGGTAATTATTTTCGATTCGGATGCTTTCGGTAAGTCGGATCTCGAGAAAGCGGAATTTAAAACCGAAAATCCGTTTGAAGAACTGAATATTTCGGATACGGTGCAATTGGTGCCGGTGCAGCTTACCACGCTTACCAAGGAAAGTCTTAAAGATTTTGAGATGGACCTGAAGAGTGTGGTGCGCAGCAAAAATATGTTTGCCCTGGGATTGATCTGCTGGTTGTTCAACCGCCCGATCGACGAGGCTACTCATTTCCTTACCAATAAATTCAGGAAAAAAGAAGAAGTGCTGCGCGCCAACCTGAAAGTGTTGGTGGACGGTTTCAATTATGGCAACAACATTCACCTGAATGTTTCGACCTTTATCGTGGATAAATCGCACGAAACACCGAAGGGAAAATACACCAGCATCAGTGGAAACAAAGCTACCGCCTGGGGTTTAATTGCTGCTGCTCAAAAAGCCGGTCTGGAACTTTTCCTGGGTAGTTATCCGATCACTCCGGCTTCGGATATCATGCACGAGCTGGCTTTGCGCAAGGACCTGGGAGTGAAAGTGGTTCAGGCCGAAGACGAAATTGCGGGGATTACCACGGCGCTGGGTGCCGCTTTTGCCGGAAAGCTGGCCGCCACCAATACGTCGGGACCCGGTCTGGCACTGAAAACCGAAGCGATCGGGCTGGCGGTGATGGCCGAGCTTCCCATCGTTATCGTGGATGTTCAACGTGGCGGACCCTCGACCGGTTTACCTACCAAAACCGAACAAACCGACCTGTTACAGGCCTTGTACGGACGCAACGGCGAAAGTCCGGTGGTGGTGGTGGCCGCATCTACTCCGGCCGATTGTTTCCACTACGCCTATATGGCTGCCAAGGTGGCGTTGGAGCACATGACTCCGGTGATTCTTCTTACCGATGGTTTTATTGGCAATGGCTCGTCGCTCTGGAAATTGCCTAAACTGGCCGATATGCCTTCGATTAAGCCTAATTTCGTACAACCGGGCATGGAAGGTATCAAAGTTACCGCCCGCGATGAAAAAACCAAGGTTCGCTACTGGAGCTTCCCGGGGATGGAAGGTTTTGAACACCGCAACGGAGGTCTGGAAAAAGATTTTACCACGGGCGCTATTTCGTCGCAGCCCGACAACCACGAGTTGATGGTAAAAACCCGTCAGGAGAAAATAGATTATATCGCCAATGTGATTCCCGAACTCGAAGTGGAAGGAAATCCGGAAGCTGAAGTGCTGGTTATCGGTTGGGGTTCGACCCACGGTCACCTCCTCAGCGCGGTGAACAATATCAATAAAAATGGTGGAAAAGTGGCGCTGGCACATTTCAACTACATTCAGCCGCTGCCGAAAAATACGGCCGAAATTCTGAACAGGTATCCGAAACGGGTGGTGTGTGAGCTCAACAGCGGACAGCTGGCTTCGTACCTGCGCACCAAGGTGCCGGGCGAATACCTCCAGTACAATAAAGTTCAGGCCCAGCCTTTTACCGTCCATGAGTTGGAAGACCATATCAGTTCACTCTTAAAATAATGCAACATGGAACCAATTGAAATAAAACAATATACAGCCAAGGATTTTAAAAGCGACCAGTATGTGCGCTGGTGTCCGGCCTGTGGCGACTATGCCATTCTGAATGTATTGCAGAAAGTGATGGCCGAACTGGGTGTTTCGCCTACTCAAACTGCGGTGATTTCGGGTATCGGTTGCTCGTCGCGTCTTCCTTATTATATCAGTGGATACGGTTTTCACACCATCCATGGGCGTGGAGCGGCTATTGCCACCGGAGTAAAAGTGGCTAATCCGGAACTTACGGTCTGGCAGATTACCGGCGACGGCGACTGCCTGGCTATAGGCGGTAACCATTTCATTCACAGTGTCCGGCGCAATGTGGATATCAATGTACTCTTGTTCAACAACCAGATTTACGGCCTCACGAAAGGTCAGTTCTCGCCTACCTCTAAAAAGGGTTGGGTCACAAAATCGTCGCCTTACGGTACCGTCGAAGAGCCTTTCCAGCCCGGCGAACTCACTATCGGAGCTCATGGTACTTTCTTTGGCCGCCTGCTCGACGTGGATCTGAAATCGTCGCAAATGACGATGCTGGCGGCTGCCCGTCACCAGGGTGCATCTATTGTCGAATGCTTGGTAAACTGTATCATTTTCAACGATGGTGCGCACGGCTATTTGTCGGAAAAGGCCAGCCGCGAGGATCGTATCGTGGTGCTGGAACACGGCCGGAAGATGATTTTCGGCAAGGAAAAGAATAAAGGACTCGTGCTGGATGGACTAAAACTGAAAGTAGTTACCATCGGAGAAGAGGGGATTACTGAAGATGATATTCTGACGCACGATGCTTCGAACCCCGATCCTACCCTTCACCTGATGTTAGTTCGTATGCAGGCTCCCGAATTCCCGATTGCCATCGGGGTGATCCGCGATGTTCCTGCCGAAACCTTCGATCAGGCTATTACTAATCAGATTGCCCAGGAGCAGGCCAGATCGAAGGTAAAAAGTTTCGACGACCTGCTGGAAACACTCGAACAGTGGGAAGTCTGATACGGGATTAAAAATTGATTCGTTTTACTTTATAGCCGAGTTCCAGCAGGAGTTCGGCTATTTTCTTCCGGAAATCGCCCTGAATCAAAATCTCGCCATCGCGGCTCGATCCTCCCGCACTACACTTCACCTTCAGCAACTTAGCCAACTCTTTCAGCTCATCGTCGGTGCCCATAAATTCGGTAATAAGCGTCGAAGGCTTTCCTTTTCGCTTGTCGAGTTCCACCCGCAAAGGCTCTTTTTGCTTCGCCGGAACAGTACCCGCAGTCGCGGACTTTAGCCGCCCCGCCGCAGCTGAAGCTACGGCATGCGAACCGCCGGCGGCAGCTCCACCGGCCCCATCATGTTCTTCCGATACAGGCAACTCCGCCTTCAAAGCATTCAATTTATCTCTCCAATCCATCACTCAATTGTTTAAATATTTCCCAGATAATAATTCCTCCCGTCACACTCACATTGAGCGAATGCTTCGTGCCCAGCTGCGGTATTTCAATGCAACCCTGGCAACGGTCGATCACCGCCTGCTGCACCCCTTTCACTTCATGCCCCAGCACCACCGCCACCTTATCGATACCCGACAGCCTGAGCGCCGGCAACTTGATACTCCCTTCGGCCAGCTCCACCGCAAACACCCGGTAACCATCGGCCTTCAACGCCTCCACCGCAGCCACCGTATCGTCGAAATACCTCCACGCCACCGTGTCCTCAGCCCCCAGAGCCGACTTGTGAATCTCGGCATGAGGAGGAGTACTGCTAATCCCGCACAAATACACCGCTTCGGCCCTGAAAGCATCGCAGGTACGGAACACCGAACCAATATTATGCATGCTCCTTACATTGTCGAGCACCACCACCAGGGGGGTCTTGACCGCTGCCCGGTATTCGTCGGGCGTCAACCGATCGAGCTCGGTAACCGGAAGTTTTCGTATCATTATCTAATTAGTTGTGTGTTTTACCGACGAAGCATCCCGCAGTCTTGCCGCTTGCTCCTTGATGCTCCTGATCCCCTCTTCAATCAAACTATCCTCCCCCTTCGCCACATCCGCGGCATCGAGCATCACCCGCAGGTCGGGCTCAATACCATATTCGATGGACTGCATAGCAGCATTATACATCGGACTCGACGAAAAACGAACCAACCACCCGTTGGGCAATTCATTCGACGAAGGAAGTCCGCCGCCGCCACCGCTTAAGTCGCCTATCACCAGCGCCCCGGGAGCGTCCTTCATCCTGCTCACAAACATATTGGTAGCCGAATACGAACTCCGGTTGGCCAGCACGATCACCGGCTTTTTCCACCGTATCGAAGGATGCGCCTTCAAAGGCATGGCTACCGGCTTCGAAAAATCGCTATGCCCGGGACCGGTTTTATGCTTCATGTACAGATTCACCGTATCCCGGTCGAAAAAATACGACGCCAGCCGTTCCGATAAATCGGCCGAACCTCCGCCGTTGTTCCGCACATCGACAATCATTCCATCGCAATGTTCGAAATATTTCAGCACATAACGCATATTGGAGTCGGAAAACGAATCGCCAAAGCTGCCGAAGTACACATATCCCACCGAATCGCCGGCAATACGCTGGTAACGAAGTGCTCCCGCCAGCCGGTAGCCGGATCCCAGATAACGCTCGGAATAAATCAGCGAAGAATTGAAATTGGACGGATAATCGGTAAACCATTTCCAATACCGGCTACGGTCGAACGGCGACAGCAAATTAACATGCCCGTCTTTCAACACGGCCAGCATCTCCGCCATCGCGTCGAAAAAGGCCAATTCGCTTACCGTATCGCGGTCCAGCCGGGCGTTGTAAACCGTATACACCGAGTCCCAGTTAATTTTTTTCTCGTCGAGGAAACAATACTGGCGATCGATGATGCTCCACAAACTTTCAAAATTATTGCGGTAGGTATCGGCCGGAGTATACGGCTCATCGAGGCAGCTGCTGAGCAGCGGCACGAGGAGCAGGATGTTCCTGAAGGCCCGATAGTCACATATTCGTTTCATGCGTCTGATTGTTTATAATACCCTGATATAATTGGAGGGAAACTGCCGGGTGCGCCCCGCACTCCGGAATAAATCGTAGGTGATACCCAACAGTATCGAATGTTCGTCGAACCTGAACACCGGTCCGCTGCCCTGGTATTTCGTATGATGATACCGCCAGGCGGCATGCAGGGTGGAGCGGCGCAGGGGAACATCGACCGACAACGACCACTTGGCCCCCTGCCGGTTATGAAAGGAGCTGAAGAAGATGGCCTCGGAAAGCTGTTTCGACAGGTAGAGCTCGTAATAGCTCAAACCGGGATAGGGTACAAACATAACTCCCGCAAACGGAAGCTCGGTATGGGCGTCGAACTGCAATGTACGGCGCCGGGTCGGCAGCAGGTACCGCGCACCCAGGGTGGCATTCAGGTTGGCTGCTATATCGAGATTGACCGGATTATTCACATTGCGCGAGTTGACCCGGACACCAAAATCGGCCTCTATATTCGCTCCTGCCAGCAGCACCAGCTGCTCGATACCCCGGTAGTGGTAGCGCAGCCCAAAAGCGTAAGCCCCGGCAACAGTCTCCATCTGAGCCGTCGATGCCGGATTCATGGTCACTGCAGCCAAGCCGCTCAGGCGGTTGAGCATCGAAAACCGATCGTCGCCGGCACGGAGGTAGCGCTGTTCGAGTAATTCCAAACGCAGACCCATCCCCGCATATTGCAGCGACGACAGATAAGGATCGTTGATCTGCACCCAGCTGAGCCCTACCCTGTGCGTGGCCGTAGATAAAGCATAGCCGGGAAACGAATCGACCTGGGCCCTTACCAGCGCCGAAGCCAGCAGGCACATCACAACTACCGCGATCAATCGCGAAGACCTACTATCGCACATCGTGTTTCTAAAAATTAAGCATCACCAGCAATATTCCCAGGGGAGCTATGTACCGGATCAAAAACAAATATACATTAAACAATTTTAATTTCAATTCGCCTTCGTTACTGATTTCCCTGCGTAAGGTTTCAACCGGCATCACCCAACCGGCAAACAGCGAAATCAAAAGGCCCCCCAACGGCATCAACACCTTGGATGTGGCATTGTCGAACAGATCGAAAAAAGTAAGACCAAAGATAGTAACATCCTTCCAAACTCCAAACGACAACGACGACATGACACTGAAAACAAGTACCGCCAGGGTTACAGCCACCGTCACCGGCTCGCGCTTCAGTTTAAATTCTTCCGTTACATAGGCCACTACTACCTCCAGCAACGATATGATCGAGGTCATAGCCGCTACACTTAATAAAATAAAAAATAAAACAGCCCAGAACTGCCCGCCGGGCAACTGCGCAAATACACTCGGTAAGGTTATAAATACCAGCTCGGGACCTTGCCCGGGATTTACCCCCAGCGAAAATGCCGCCGGGAAAATAGCTACGGCAGCCAATACGGCCACCAGCGTATCCAATACCGTGACTTCGGCTACCGTATGCGTCAGCTTGTTTTTCTTATTCACATACGATCCGTAAGTAATCATGCAACCCATACCCAGACTCAGCGAGAAAAAGGCCTGACCCATAGCACTCAGAATCACCGAAGAATTGATTTTACTGAAATCGGGATGAAATAAAAACGTTAACCCCTCTATCCCTCCCGGCAAGGTAACCGAACGAATGCCCAGGGCAATGATGATGATGAACAGGAGGGGCATCAGAAATTTGGTGCTTTTTTCGATACCTTCTTTCACCCCCAGCAATACGATCCCCGCCGAAATGGCCATAAACAATACGGCCCATAACAGCGGACGGTACGGGTGACTGCTGAATTCGGTAAAACCGGCAGCCAGAGAAGCCGAGTCTTTTCCTGCAAACTGATTGGTAAGTGCCTGATAGATATATTCGAACGTCCAGCCCGAAACCACCGAGTAGAAACCCATTATTAAAAATGCGGAAATCACTCCCATCACTCCTATCAACCACCATTTGCCCCGGGGATCAATTTTTCGGAACGACCCTACGGCATCCGACTGGCCCGAACGACCGATCGCAAATTCGGACAACATGATAGGAATACCCAATAAAATGACAAACAAAATATACAATACTAAAAATGCAGCCCCTCCGTATTGTCCTAATTCGTAGGGGAAACGCCATATATTACCCAGTCCGACCGCCGAACCTGCTGCCGCGGCAACAACCGCCATCTTACTGCTGAAATTAATTCTGTTTTCTTTTGACATTCGTTTTGTTTCAATTAGTAGGAAAATAAATGAAATAAGTTACAAAAATACAACTTTTTTTGTATTTACTATCCACGAATCCTGCCGGTCGCTGTCCGGGCAACTCTTTATCTGGATGATATTTATTATCTTTGCCCTTGTTTGAAAATTCAAGTTAAATGAGAAAATTAGTTTTTGCTACCAACAACCGTCATAAATTGGAAGAAGTAGGCGATGTGCTGAAAGGCCATCTCGAAATTCTAAGTCTGAAAGAAATCAACTGTTTCGACGACATTCCCGAAACAGCCGACACCCTCGAAGGGAATGCATTGCTCAAAGCACAGCATATATTCGAAAACTACGGCTACGATTGTTTTGCCGACGATACCGGCCTGGAAGTGGAAGCACTCGACGGACGTCCGGGAGTGTATTCGGCACGCTATGCCGGTGAAGATCAGAACGCGGCCCGGAACATGGAAAAACTGCTGGGCGAACTCGACGGAAAACTCAACCGCCGCGCCCGCTTCCGTACGGTGGTAGCACTCATCGAGGGAGCGAAGGTTAGCTATTTTGAAGGGAAAATTGAAGGAACCATTATTGAACAAAAACGCGGCTCGGCTGGTTTTGGATACGATCCGGTGTTTGTTCCCGACGGATATTCACAAACTTTTGCAGAACTGGGCAGCGAAATCAAAAATAAAATCAGTCACCGTGCGTTAGCTATACAAGAGTTAATTCAGTACCTGAAAAAAAAATAATGACCGTATGAAGAAATATTTCCTGTGTATGCTTACCCTCGTTGCCATCCTTCCCTTGGCCGGTCAGGGTATCATCGGAAAATGGCGTACTCACCTGGCTTACAACAGTGTTAATCAGATTGCTCAATCGAAAACCAAGATTTTTGCCGTGAGCGAAGGATCGCTCTATTCGGTCAGTAAACTCGATGGCGATATCGAATTCTACAGTAAAATGAGCGGCCTGAACGATGCCAATATTATCAAAATTGAATACGACGAAGCCAACAATCAGTTGCTTATTATTTACCAGAACGGAAACATCGACATTATGCACGAGGCTGGGGTGAATAATATCCCCGATTTGTTCCGGAAGCAGATGAGTAGCAGCAAGGCCATCAACGAGGTGAGCTTCGCGGGGAAAAATGCCTATCTGTCGAGCGATTTCGGTATCCTGTTGGTGAATATGGAGAAACAGGAAATTACCGATACCTATATTATTGGCCAGGGAGGACGGGAAACAAAAGTACTGTCAACGGCCTTGCACAACGATACGCTCTATGCGATCAGCGAAAACCAACTCCTGTGGTCGGATGCAAAAAAACCTCACTTGCTGGTGAATTTTGAATACTGGAAACCGGTGGCCCAACTTCCCGGCAGCGGTAACTTCAAACGTATTTTTTCGTTCGGAGGGAAGCTTATTTTATTGAGAGGAAGCGAGTTGTACCGGCGTGATGCGGGAAACAGCTGGACACAACTGGCATCGTCGCTGAACATTCATTCGGCACATGTATCGCACGGACGTATCATCCTCAATGATAAATCGAGTTATATATTTACGCTCGACGAACAATTTGAACTTCGCAGTCAGCAGGTTACCGTTTCGGATGATGTGGAATACGATAACGAAAATTCGACTTTCTGGCTGGCCGGTATGGATCTGGGTGTGATATCGGCCAAAATAAAACCCGGCCAGTCGTCCGAGATCAATTATTATAAGCCCAAAGGTCCGGCGCTGAATATCCCGTATTGGATGACCTTTTCGGGCGAAAAGCTTTTCGTTGTGCCGGGCGGCCGGTGGGACAACACCTACAACCGGCCGGGGATTGTAATGATTTACGAAAACGGACAATGGAAGAATATCTATTCCCAGGAAATCGTGGATATTATTCAGCAGCAGGTACCCGGGCAACCGGTGCTCGATTTTGTCAACGTGGCGGTGAATCCTCTCGATTCGAGGCATTTTTACGTCACTTCGTTTGGCAATGGCTTGTTTGAATTCCGCAACGACCAGTTCGTCAAATGGCATACCCATAAAAACAGCCCGTTTGTAAATGTGTTCGATTTTACTCCTTACAGTTATATTCGTCTCGACGGTGCTACGTTTGATGCCGACGGCAACCTGTGGCTCTGTAATATGTTCGATGCCAACGCTATCAAAATTCTGACGGCCGGAGGGCAATGGAAATCGCTGTATTTTGCCGAATCGAATAAACCGACCCTGGGCAACATTCTGATCAACAATCAGAATCCGAAGCAAAAATGGGTGAATTCGGTCCGCAGTCCGTCGGGCATCTTTATCTTCGACGACAACGGCACATTCGACGACCAGAGCGACGATAAAAACCGGTTTATATCGGCTTTCCCCGATACCGACAATCCGGGAAGCGACCTCCGGCCTGCCTACATCTATACACTCCAACAGGATAAAAACGGGGTGATCTGGGCGGGTACCGACATCGGGCCTCTGTTGTTTTACAACACCAACCGTGCGTTCGAAAGCACCTATACCTGCTCGAGGGTGAAAATTCCGCGCAACGACGGAACCAATCAGGCCGACTACCTGCTGAAAGATGAAACGATACAGGCCATTGCTATCGACGGAGCCAACCGGAAATGGCTGGGAACTAAAAATTCGGGCCTGTACCTGATGTCCGACAACGGACAGGAAACGATCCGTCATTTTACCTCGTCCAACAGTCCGCTGTTGTCCGATAATATTTTATCGATTACGATCAATCCGGTTTCGGGCGAGGTGTTTATCGGTACCAGCAATGGTTTGGTTTCGTACCAGAGCGATGCTGCCGAAAGCACCGGTGCGTACAACAATGTGTATGCCTACCCCAATCCCGTACGTGAAAACTACCAGGGCATTATTACCATCACCGGATTAATCGACAACACACAGGTAAAAATTACCGATATAAGTGGTAACCTTATTTATCAAACGGTTTCGAACGGCAGCATGGCCACCTGGGACGGGAACGATGTACATGGCCGACGTGTAAGTACCGGAGTATACCTGGCAATTTGTGCCAGTGAGGACGGAACGCAAAGCACGATCACCAAAATAATGGTTATCAACTGACCGGTCGCGCGATCTTCAATCCCGCGGTAAAGCGCTTACAGCATGCAAACGAGGCAACATACTCTACTTTCCTCCAGCTGGGAATGGCGATGCAGCTTGTTGATATACCTGCTTATCAACAGCCTGTTTGTAGCAAAATACCTGGAACGTACCGGTTTTCCTGTATGGATAGCGGTTTCGGCCTTCGTACTTGCAATTCCGGCTTTGCTTTATGGAATATCGGTACTGCCCCGGAAGGTTTTCACTGTCGCCACGATAACGCTGGCCGTGCTGACGGTTGCCGGTATTTTAATAATGCATCGGGCAATTGATCCGCTGAGCGTACAAGTCGATCGCTGGTCGGCCATCGATCATTTCCTGCAGCGCTTGCTGAAGGGTGAGTATCCTTATCTGGCGCAAACCCACCTGGGCGGCTACGGATCGCCCTTCCCTTTCTGGAATGCCTTCCACCTCCCGTTTCATCTGCTGGGCGATGTGGCTATCGGTATGACGGTAGTGGTAATCGCGCTGATAGTAAGTGTAAAGCCGATTACCGGATCCGCGAAACAGGCATGTACGTACCTGCTGTTGCTCACGGCCAGTCCTGCCTTTTGGTACGAAGTAGCTGTACGTAGCGACCTCATTTACAATTTTATTCTTTGCTATCTGATACTGGCCTGGTGGAACCGGAAAGGGATGTCGGTGACCAGCTCGCTCCGGACTACTGCCATTGTAAGCGGCCTCATGCTGTCGACCCGCCTCGCCATTGTCGTTCCGTTCTTTTTGTTTCTGTTTCCCGGATTTGTGGAAGCCGGCCCGACAAAGCGTTTCCAATTTGCCGGCATAGCCGCCCTTACCTTTGTGCTCACTTTTCTACCTTTTGTGGTATGGGATTTCGATCAACTGGTCTTTTTCGAATACAATCCGTTTGTACTGCAAACCCGCCAGGGATCGCCGCTGGAACCCCTGCTCCTGCTGGCTATGCTCCTGCCACTGTCGCTAGGATGGAAAGGCGATTTCCGGCGCTTCAGCTTTTTTACCGCCCTTACCCTCGTCGTATTTGTTGCAGTCACCTTTATCCACCGCATGATTACCGACCAGTTCCATTCCGGCCTGTTCAGTTCGCGTTACGACATCACCTATTTCAGTATGAGCCTGCCATTCGTAATTCATGCCCTGACACAAACACGCAACCGGTCAGTCAGCGCTTGATCAGATTCATAAATTCCTCGCGGGTTTTAGCCTGCTGAAAAACACCCGTAAAATCGGAAGTTGTAGTGATGGAATTCTGCTTCTGAACACCCCGCATCTGCATACATAAATGCTGAGCCTCCAGGATCACCATCACACCCAGCGGATTGAGAGTATTCTGAATACATTCCTTAATCTGCGTCGTCATGCGTTCCTGTACCTGCATACGGCGGGCAAACACCTCGACAATGCGGGCGATTTTACTCAATCCGGTAATTTTATGGCTCGGAATATAGGCCACATGCGCTTTCCCGAAAAAGGGCAGCATGTGATGTTCGCACATCGAATAAAAATCGATGTCCTTCACAATCACCATCTGGCGGTAATCCTCGGTAAACATGGCCGATTTCAGGATTTCGTCGGGATCCTGTTCGTACCCGCTCATCAGAAACTGCATGGCCTTCGACACCCGTTCGGGCGATTTCAGCAAACCTTCCCGCTCGGGAGTTTCGCCCAGCAGGCGGATTATTTCTTTGTAATGAAGAGCAATCTGATTGGTCTTGTCGGCGTCGAAGGGCGCTATGGTGGTGGGATTAAAATCCATGGTCGTTTATTTTCCTGTGTTGATGATGCGATCGCGCACCGTATAGGTTGTACTTTTCAGACGGGGAAACAGCACGAGCAGCTCTTCGGCAAACTCTTTCGCCTCGTTAGCGGTTTGAAAATTCCCGATGCGTACCTTCCAGAAGGGCGAGCTGTAGCTAACATAAATTCCCATGTCGGGAAAAGCCTCGCGCAACCGGCGCTCGATATCGAAGGCTTCGTCTTTGGCCGTACGCTGTGCATTGCTCGAAAACACCTGAACCCGGTAACCATGGGTATACGCACCGGCGCCTGTAGTATTGTCGGATACAATTTTTTCAATGCGCCGGTCCTGATGAATGATTACCCGCCCCCCGCTGATACTGTCGCGTGAACGAATGATTTCGAAGGCGTTTTTCTTTGGTTCTGTCACCGCCGGGTCCTGCGCCATAAGCAGCTGAGCACTGGCCAGAAACAATACAACCGCTGTTAAATACTTCATATTTCTACCTTTTATAGATTGCAAAGTTACAAAATGTTGTGGTTAAATCTATGTTTTATTTTATTATCTTTGTTTCTTAATCGAAAAACAAGCGCGATGAACAGCAAAAGCCGTACCGTTATAGTCGTTGCAGGCGGAAAGGGAGAACGCATGCAAACCAACGTCCCGAAACAGTTTCTGATGTTGCACCGGCAACCCGTGCTCATGCATACCCTGCGCAGGTTTTACGGCTTCGACCGGAGTATGAAAATAATCGTCGTACTGCCCGAAGCTGAAGTTGAATACTGGAACCGGTTGTGCTACGACCTGGAATTCGGCATCGATCACCGGGTGATCCATGGAGGACCCAGCCGGTTTTTCTCCGTGCTTCACGGCCTGTCTGCAGCTCCCGACACCGGACTCATCGGAGTGCACGATGGAGTCCGGCCCCTGGTGTCGGCCGAAACCATCGGAGCATGCTATCGGAAAGCGGCCGAAACGGGTGCGGCCGTCCCGGTTACCGATGCGGTGGAAAGTATCCGCCAGCTCACTGCAGAAGGAAGCCGGGCCGTGGACCGTAGCCGCTATAAACTGGTACAAACTCCGCAGGTATTTGATGCTCAACTGCTGAAAAACGCCTATTCACAGGAATTTTCGCCTCTCTTTACCGACGATGCTTCGGTCGTTGAAGCCTATGGCCATGCTGTGGACCTGGTGCCCGGCAATGTCGAAAATATAAAGATTACGACTCCCGTCGATCTTCGTATTGCCGAACTACTTCTAAAATAAACCGGGATGGGCGTACTGTCGACAGTCGATATCAAGTTTCTTCCGGGTGTGGGGCCTAAAAAAGCCGCACTGTTTGCCGGCGAATTAAATATTCGTTCGGCCGAGGAACTGGTACGTCATTATCCTTACAAATACATCGACAGGAGCCGGTTTTACTACATTCACGAAATCACCGAAAATATGCCTTTTATTCAGTTGAAAGGCGAAATAATCCGGTTCGAAAAAACGGGCGAAGGTCGTTCGCAACGGCTGACAGCCCTGTTTACCGACGGCAAACGAACCATCGAACTGGTTTGGTTTCAGGGGGTGAAGTTTGTGCTCGAAAAATTGAAAACGGGCGTTACCTATGTAGTGTTCGGCAAACCTTCGTTTTTCAACGGACGGTTCAACCTGCTGCATCCCGATGTTGAATTGCCCTCGCAATTGCCTCCGCCCGAGGCCATGGGGTTTCAGCCCTATTACAATACGACCGAAAAGATGAAATCGGGTTTTCTGAATTCCAAGGCGGTTCAGAAAATCATGCAGGCGCTGCTTCCGCACCTCCAGGCGGGTGTGCCCGAAACCTTACCCGCTTATTTACTTCAGAAGTATGCGCTGATGAATCTCACCGAGTCGCTTATTAATATCCATTTCCCTAAAAACGCCAATTTGCTGAACAAGGCGCGGCAACGGCTGAAGTTTGAGGAACTGCTGTATGTGCAGCTTGGTATTTTGCAGCAAACCAAATGGAGGGAAATGAACGTGAGCGGCTTCGTGATGAAGAAAGTGGGACGTTTTTTTCATTCGTTTTACTCCGATTACCTGCCGTTTGAACTTACCAATGCCCAAAAGAGGGTGATAAAGGAAATCCATGCCGATATGTCGGGCGGAAAACAGATGAACCGGCTGTTGCAGGGCGATGTGGGAAGCGGAAAAACCCTCGTCGCACTGATGTCGATGCTGATCGCCATCGACAATGGGTACCAGGCTTGCATCATGGCGCCGACCGAAATCCTGGCTACCCAGCATTACGAAACCATCCGCAGCCTGGTGCGCGACTCGGGCGTCAGCGTACAATTGCTCACCGGCTCAACCCGGGCAAAGGCACGGGAAGAACTGCATGCCGCGCTCCGGAGCGGCCACCTTCATATCTTAATCGGGACCCACGCCCTTATCGAGGATCCGGTTCAGTTTCATAATCTCGGCCTGGTGGTCATCGACGAACAGCACCGGTTCGGGGTGGAACAACGCGCCCGGCTCTGGAAAAAAAACATCCATCCTCCCCATATTCTGGTAATGACCGCCACACCCATTCCCCGCACCCTGGCCATGACGCTGTATGGCGATCTGAGCGTGTCGGTTATCGACGAATTACCGCCCGGGCGGAAACCAATACAAACCTTTCACTATTACGAAAACAAACGACAGGCATTGAATGGATTTATTTATAAACAGATACAGGCCGGCCGGCAAGTGTATGTGGTGTACCCGCTGATCGAAGAATCGGAAAAAATGGAACTGCAAAACCTGAACGAAGGCTACGCCTACTTCCGCGAACTGTTTCCCCAACTGAAAATAAGCATGGTACACGGGAAACTTAAACCCGCCGAAAAAGAATACCAGATGCAGCAATTTGCTTCCGGAAATACCCACATTATGGTGGCTACCACCGTCATCGAGGTGGGCGTAAACGTACCCAATGCCAGTGTGATGATTATCGAAAACGCCGAACGCTTCGGACTGTCGCAACTGCACCAGCTGCGCGGACGGGTGGGCCGGGGCGCCGAACAATCGTACTGCATCTTGCTCACCGGATTCAAACTGGCCAACGATACACGCAAACGAATGGAGATCATGACCCGCACCAACGACGGGTTCGAAATATCGGAAGCCGACCTGCAACTACGCGGTCCGGGCGACCTCGAAGGTACTCAACAAAGCGGTTTGCCCTTCGACCTGAAAATTGCCGACCTCGTCCGCGACAGCCGGATGCTGGAGATTGCCCGCACGACCGCCATGGAAATCCTGGAAGAAGATGCAACGCTTTCGAGCGAAAAAAATAGCATTTTGTCACAACAACTCCAAAAAATGAAGCAGTCAACCAGCAATTGGGGAAATATTAGTTAAAATAAACGATCTGCTTTCCGGTTAAAAAGTTTTTTTTTAATTTTGGGCTGCGAAATTTTTTAAACACTTTTTTCTGGTCATCATGGAAAAAACGCTGGTCATTTTAAAGCCATGTAGCTTACAACGAGGACTTATCGGGGAGATTATCCGCCGTTTCGAACGGAAGGGGCTGCAATTATGCGGAATAAAAATGATGCAGCTATCGGAAGAAATCCTGAAACAGCATTATGCCCACCTCGTCAATCGTCCCTACTTCAAGCGCATACAAGATTCGATGATGATAAGCCCGGTAATCGTGTGTTGCTGGAAGGGACTGGATGCAGTCCAGGTGGTGAGAGCCATGACAGGGCCTACCAATGGGCGCCAGGCTCCCCCGGGAACCATCAGAGGCGATTACAGTATGAGTGTCCAGGAAAATATCGTTCACGCTTCCGACTCGACCGAAACAGCCGCCATTGAGCTGGCCCGCTTTTTCGACGACGACGAAATTTTTGAGTTTACTCAGCATACTTTGGATTTTTTATACGCGAACGACGAAATTTAATCATACATACTAAAGCCACTTCACATGACTTGTTGTTATAAACAATTACTTGCAGCTCTTACATTCGGTTTGATCACAGTATCGGCAACGGCCAACGATAAAGATAAAAAAATCCCTCCCTTCCCGGGAATCGATACCACGTCGGTTTATCGCGAACTACTGATCGACGAAACGGATGACTTGATGGAAAACCATCCTGCAGGCGATATTTACAACAACATATGGACCAGTACCAGGCTCAATCCGTATAAAATACCTGTCGATAGCCTGCCCGACTCGGTACGCATCGACCTTTCAAAATTCGTGGTCCCGGTGACCGGATACATCACTTCCAGGTTTGGTCCCCGACGCTATCGTTACCATTATGGCACCGACATCAAACTGCAAACCGGCGATTCGGTTCTTTCGTCCTTTTCGGGAAAGGTTCGCATCACCGATTACGACCGTCACGGATATGGCCATTATGTGGTAATTCGTCACGACAACGGATTGGAAACTGTTTACGCCCACCTTTCGAAAGTGCTGGTCGCACTCGATCAAACCGTGGAGGCCGGCGAACTCATCGGACTGGGCGGAAATACAGGCCGTTCCACCGGCTCGCACCTGCATTACGAAATCCGTTTCCTCGGTAATGCCATGAATCCCGAAAAAATTATCGACTTCGAAAAAGGCATGCCTTTTATGCACGAATACCTGATTACCAAGAACGAATCGTTCTACTATCAGAAAGAAGTAAAAGCCATGGCTGCAGCCAAATATTATAAAATCAGAAATGGCGATAATCTCAGTCGTATCGCTGCCCGGAATGGCACCAGCGTACGTGCACTCTGCCGTCTCAACGGAATTTCACCCAAGAAAGTGCTCCGCGTTGGCCAGCGAATCAGGGTTCGCTAAACATTTCCGAACGTTTGCTTGTTTCTTTTCACAGTAAAAACAAGCAAAACGTTTAAAAACACTTCATACTAATGTTCTCTAAAAAGAAAATTGAAGACCAGGTTCTCGTGATTTTCGGATCAAACGGCGACCTGGCTCGTCGTAAATTGCTACCGGCAATATTTCAACTGTATACCGGCAATTTTCTTCCTGCCAACTTTGTGGTAGTGGGCGCCGGTAGCCAGGAAAAAGATGAAAATGCCTACCGGAAAGATGTGCAGGCAGCCCTGAAAGAATTCTTACCCAACGAAACGGCCGCTCGTAAAGAGTCGCTTGCCGTATTTCTAAAGCAGGTGTATTACAAAAAAGTACACAACCAGACCACCGCCGACTTCGAAGGCTTGCGCGATTACCTGTACCGGCTGTCCGACCAGTTGAACATACGGCGCAATATTATCTATTATTTTTCGATTCCTCCTTTTCTCTACGAAACGGTAGCGGCCAACCTGGTGAACTACGGCTTGAATACCGAGGACGACGGATGGAAACGGATTATTGTCGAAAAGCCTTTCGGATACAGTTACGATACGGCGATCGAACTGGATAAAAAACTGCACAGCGGATTCAACGAAGAACAAATTTACCGCATCGACCATTACCTGGGGAAGGAAACCGTGCAGAATATTATGGTTACACGCTTCTACAATGGCTTTTTTGAGCCCATATGGAACCGTAAATACATCGACCGGGTGGAAATCACCGCGGCCGAAAAAATCGGCGTGAGCGGCCGTGGAGGTTATTACGACAGCTCCGGAGCGATGCGCGACATGATCCAGAATCACCTGCTGCAGGTGCTGGCCGTTGTCGCAATGGAACCGCCTGCCATTTTCGACTCCGACTCCATCCGCAACGAAACGGTGAAAGTGCTGCAGGCACTACGCCCCATCAAGGGAAATGAAGTAGCTCAGCAGGTCATCCGCGGACAATACATCGCCACTCAGGTAGGCGACAGCATGCACCCGGGATACCGGCAGGAACAGGGAGTAGCTCCTAACTCGAAAACCGAAACCTTCGTGGCTATTAAAGCCTTTATCGACAACTGGCGCTGGGGCGATGTACCCTTCTACATACGTACCGGCAAACACCTGCCTGCACGGGTCACCGAAGTGGTCATTCACCTCAAACACGCGCCTCACCAGCTGTTCAAACAACTCTGCCTCACCCAGCCCAACAATATGATCATTCTGCGCATCCATCCCGATGCCGGAGTGGCCATCGACTTCGGAATGAAAATTCCGGGTGCCGGCTACAAGGTACACAACGTGGAAATGGCGTTTAAGTACGCCGACCTGGCCGAGACAAAAATACCCGAGGCCTACGAACGGTTGCTGCTCGATTGTATGGTGGGCGATTCGACGCTCTACGCACGTGCCGATGCCGTGAAAGCCAGCTGGAAATTCGTCGATCCTATTATTCAGGCCTGGCAGGTGAACCCCGAAATCCCCCTGTATTTTTACGAATGCAATACCTGGGGACCACACGAGTCGAATCACCTTTTCGGCGATAGCCATATGAAATGGCGCGAACCCAACGATTAAAAACCCCTGTGCCGGAAGATGGGCGTCCCTTCTTCCGGCCTTTATTTTATTACTTCTTCCTATGATGAACTACGAAACACATATTTTTGATGATGCTGCCGCAGTGGCCCGTGGTGTTGCCGATTTAATCGCCGAAAAGGCTCTCCAAAGTAAACTTTCGGGGCAAAAATGCTCTATCGCCGTTTCCGGCGGCTCTACTCCTAAAGCGCTCTTCGAGCTGCTGGCCGAAGAGGAATACCGTACTACCATCGCCTGGGAGGCCATTCTCCTCTTCTGGGTCGACGAACGCTGCGTTCCTCCTGCACATGCCGAAAGCAATTACGGAATGACCTACGATGCCCTGCTCCAATATGCCTTTATTCCGGCCGAAAACGTATTCCGGATGAAAGGCGAAGAGATTCCCGGAAACGAAGCGCTACGCTATGGTAAATTGCTCCATCAGCTGCTGCCTGCCCGCAACAGCATGCCGGTGTTCGACCTTATCCTCCTGGGAATGGGTGACGATGGGCATACCGCGTCCATTTTCCCCGATCAAATGCATCTGCTCAACTCCGATAAGGCGGTGGAAGTAGCCACGCATCCCGTAAGCGGACAAAAGCGTATCACCCTCACCGGACCGGCCATCAACGAAGCGCGGCAGCTGGTGTTTATGATAACCGGACAAGGAAAGGCCGATATAGTTGCCACCATCGTGGAAAAGAAAGAAGTGGCAAAAAAATATCCGGCCTCGTATGTACACGACACGACCGGAAAAACCGAATTTTATATGGATAAAGCGGCGGCAGCTAAGCTGAAACAGCAATAAAACAACAGCGGTTCCGGCCTTTCGCTGGTCCGGAACCGCTGAAATGGGTTACCTGCCTGCAATCTCCATCGTATCGTAGGCAATCATGTATTCCTCGTCGGTAGGAATCACAACTACTTTCACCGTCGATTCGGGAGTGCTGATAAGCATTTCTTTTCCGCGGGTGCGGGCATTGAGCTCAGCATCGATTTTAACGCCCATAAAGGCCAGACTGTTGCATACCTTTTCGCGGGTTCCCGTCTGGTTCTCTCCCACCCCACCGGTAAACACCAGTACATCCACACCATTCAACGCAGCTATGTACGAACCAACGTACTTAATAATCCGGTATTCGTAAATATCCAGGGCCAGCTTTGCCCGCGGATTACCTTCGGCTACTGCATTTTCAATATCGCGCATATCCGACGATAGACCCGATACACCAACTACCCCGCTGTGCTTGTTGAACAAGGTGGATACGGCCGAAGCATTCAACATTTCCTTTTCCATGAGGAAAGTGACGACCCCCAAATCCACATCGCCCGAACGCGTTCCCATCATCAACCCTTCAAGGGGAGTGAATCCCATCGAAGTATCGACCGATTTCCCATTCTCGATGGCCGTAATCGACGCTCCGTTGCCGATATGGGCCGTAATGACCTTGGAAGCCGAATAATCGAGGTTCAGGAATTCACAGGCACGCTTGGATACATAACGATGGCTGGTGCCGTGAAATCCGTACCTGCGGATGCCGTACTTGGTGTACAAGGGATACGGAATACCGTACATATAGGCCTTCTCGGGCATAGTCTGATGAAAAGCCGTGTCGAACACGGCTACCTGAGGCACATCGGGCAACAGTTCGCTGATGGCACGTATACCTGCCAGGTTGGGCGGATTATGAAGAGGAGCGATTTCGATACACTCTTCAATCTTTTTAATTACTTCGTCGCTGATAAGCACACTGCTGTTGAATTTTTCTCCACCATGTACCACACGGTGACCAACAGCATTAATTTCTTCCAACGAAGCCACTCCACCGTGCTTTTCGCTGGTAAGCACTCCCAGAATATATTCAACGGCCACCTGGTGCTCCAGAATTTCACCTTCCAGGATTACTTTCTGACCATCCTTCCGGGTATGTTTCAGAAACGATCCCTTCATCCCGATTTTTTCAACGCCGCCCGAACCCAGTTCTTCATGCGTTGCCATGTCGAGTAACTTGTATTTTACCGACGAACTTCCACAATTCAATACTAATACTTTCATCTTTTCGTTCCTCCTTATTTTACAAGATTACCCTTTTCGTCGTATGTATAAAATCCCCGGCCGGTACTTACTCCGTAATCCTTGGCGCGGAACATCCGCAATAAGATCGGCGAAGGTTTGTACTTTATATTGCCATACTCATCGTACAGATTGTTGAGCAACTTCACGATTTTCTCGATGCCCATATTATCGGCCGTGCGAAATACGCCCAGGTTGTGACCAAAACCCACCATCAGTACTTTGTCGATATCTTCTACCGTAGCAATCCCTTCCATCAGTATCTGGCAGGCTTCGTTGAGCTGAGTTAAAAATAAGCGTACACTTACCAAACCCGACGATTCCATCACCGCCACATACTCATGGTTGATAAGACGCGCAAACTGACTTACTTTGTTGAAGGTTTCCTGCGAGGTGTGAAGCCCGTTTACAATTTCCAGAATCTGCGAACCCGGCGTATTGATCATAAAATGTACCCCGATACAACGCTCCTGGTACGACAACTCAGCAGCGAGCTCGGTTACCACCACCGTCGATACGTTCGACGCAATAATGGCATCGGTGTCGAGCACCTGCTCCAGGTTCTGAAATACTTTTTTACGTTGTGCAACCTGACGTTCGCCGGTCTGATTGTCGTAACGAATCGCTTCGATTACAAAATCACATCCCTGAAAATCGTCGTACATCGTAGTGCCCTTCACGCGGGCCATAATGGCTTTCTTCTCACTCTGGGTAAGCCCCCAGTTGGCAATACGCTTGTCCAGCTTCTCTTCGATCCGCGAATAAGCGTTCACAATTTTTTCTTCGTTCGGCTCCAGGAATACAACTTCCATCCCGTTCAACGCAGCAGTGGTGGCTATCACGCTTCCTTCAATTCCACATCCCACCACCCCGATACGCGAAAACAGCGTACGCTTGCGATTCCGTTTACTCAGGCCGTACCGTTCAATCGGTTCAATAATTGGTTCTGACATATATCTTGTTGTTTGATTCGTTTCCTTAAATTGCCTGATTGGCCGTAATCGCTATCATGTTCACGATATCCTCGACCGAACAACCGCGCGATAAATCGTTGATAGGCGCTGCCATGCCCTGAAGTACCGGACCTACTGCCTGAGTGCCCGAGAACCGCTCCACCAGTTTGTAACCAATGTTACCGGCCTGTAAGTCGGGAAATACCAATACATTGGCCTTACCGGCCACCTCGCTTCCCGGCGCCTTGCCGGCTGCTACCGATGCTACCAATGCTGCGTCGGCCTGCAACTCGCCGTCGATCGTCAACGAAGGATTCATCTCCCGGGCCAACCGGGTAGCTTCCGTAACCTTATCGACCAATTCGTGCTTGGCACTTCCTTTTGTCGAAAAACTCAGCATCGCCACACGGGGCTCGAAACCGGCAATGGCCTTGGCCGTCTCGGCCGTCGACAGGGCAATCTCGGCCAGCTCTTTGGCCGACGGATTGGGGTTAACCGCACAATCGGCAAAAACCAGTAAACCGTTTTCACCATACTGAGGCGTGGGAGTAAACATTAAAAACGCCCCCGATACCACCGAAATACCCGGCTTGGTTTTTACAATCTGAAAGGCCGGACGCAATACATCGCCGGTGGTGTTTTGAGCTCCGGCCAACTCTCCGTCGGCATCCCCGTTCTTGATCATCAGACACGAAAGATACAAAGGATTACGGGCCAGCTGGGCGGCCTCTCCGGGTGTCATTCCTTTCATCTTGCGCATTTCGTACAACATGTCGGCATAGTGATCCATCAATGGATGGGTTTCGGGATCGACAATCGTCGCTGCTTCAACATGGGTAAGCCCGTTTTCGGCAGCTAGCTGAAGAATCCGGGCACGGTTTCCGATAAGAATTAACTTAGCGGTTTTTTCCTTCAATGTAATGTCGGCGGCTTTGAGGGTACGTAGCTCTGTCCCTTCAGGAAGTACAATCCGGCGTGGATTGGCACTGGCCCTTTTTTTCATCTGATCGAGTAAGCTCATGGGTGGTGGAATAAAAGTTAAGTTGCATGCAAAATTACTGCTTTTTTCCGACTTTTGCAATGTAGAGATTGCAATTTAGCAAAAATCAATGGTTTCTAATCCTGAATCGCATTAAAAAATGAAATTCGGTGCGACTGTCGCCGGCAACAGCCGAACTTCCCGATCCGATATGCGTCCTCCCATCGGCATACCTCAGCTGTGCCGCCTTTAACCAAACCGATATCTGCTTGCCGATTTCATACTGGGCCACCAGGTAATACCTGCTTCCCTTGCCCGAAAACGAGGGACTCGAAAAAGCATGCAACACATCGGTTTCGTAGGTGTAAATCCGGTTGTCGCCACCGGGGATATCGAAAAACAAATACCTGAATGTCATTTTCAGAGGTAAGCGTTGCAGCTGAAAAATCACATCCTGCCAGGCTGCATAACCGGTGGCGGCAAGGCCTGTTCCGTCGAACCGGTTCGCCTCCATCGCGTTTCGGAACACCACCCTCCCCGCCGTATAATCGAGCTGCATGCGTCCCGACCGCTTCTTCTCCTGCTGCACTGCAATAAGCGGCGATTGCCCGCTCCTTTCCGAACCATCCGCTTGCCGGTACCGGTAGCGCAGCGTCAATTGCAGCTTGCGCGAAGCTGAATGCTGAAGCTGAAGCAGAAAATCGTTGCCCACCGACGGCGCATCCACACCATACTTCAACCAGCCAAACCGGTAACTGTCGGCATAGGCCGAAAGTTTCCAACGGGCCAGTAGTGCCATTTCGACTCCGGCATAAAAGCCGCTTTCGTTGCCGACGCGCGATTGCGCCGAAAAGGCCGACGCGAACAGAGGCGAAAAAGACCGGGCATAATACCGGTGAACCAGGGCGATATTCACCCGCGACGACGGGGCGAAACTTACCCCGTTGATCGTGCCCGCTCCCGGCCATCGGGTAAGAGCCGCTTCGCCGAAAAAATTGAAATAGTGCACCCGGAAACGGTAATGAAGCCCGCTCGTAAGCTGGTGGCTCCCCCTGAAATAGTAATAGCTGTAAGGCTTTATTTCGGGTTGAAGCGGAGTATCGAACCGGGTATAAACCGCTGTTAATCCCAGCTCGTAATACAATTGGGTATAGCTGAGGTTCACACCCATACTGTGTTGTGTCACGCGGTCGTCTTTTTCGATTTCGGAGGGTGTGCGGTGCAATCCGGAGGTGTAAATACTCCTGAACACCGAACCGTCGAAGGTGGCATCGATCTTTCGGCAGGAAAGAAACGTACTGAGGTCGGTCTTCCCGAAATGAAAGGTCGCAGCCGCTCCCCTGAAAAACAGATGCTCGTTGGTGGATGCATAGCGCTTGAAACCTGCATCGCGTATGGCTACCTGGGTAGTCATCGCCGATTTACCGCGCCGGAAGCCTTGTCGAAGTACCAGGCCCTGACCAAACCCTGCAGTAAAATCGCCTAGAATCAAATTGCTCACCACACCCTGCGACCTTAGCTGCAACGAGGAAGAAACAAAATCGACCCCTCCCCGGGAAGCGTCCCACCACCGCTCTCCGGCATCTTTCTCCGCTGTGAGATGAAACCTGATACGATCGCGGAATTCAAACCGGTACTTCACCCAACTGTGCAACCGGTCGCCGTCGTAAGGCAGGGATTGACGACTGTAATCATTGCGCAGGTACAACTCGTGCCGGCCGTATTGTTTCACTTCCCACCAACGCAACTTCTCCCGCTCATTCTCCGCTTCACCCAATCTTATAAAGGGCAACATCCTCCGGATATCGGTCATGTCGAACCCTTCGACCAGCTGAAGTTCGTATAGCGATGTAAATGCTCCGTAGGTAAACCTGTGATACAGTAGGTTCTCGACCTGCAACTCCGATAAGAACGGTAAACGCTCCAGCTCTCGCCGCGACGATGAGTTGAGCTCCAACGGACGTGCAGCCAGTGCTGTAAGTTCCTCAAAAAAGTTTTCAACATCGGGCTCCTCCTCCGATTCGGCAGCATACTGCTCGTACAGCTCGGCGATAAGCTGATGAATCGGCGAATTGTCGGCTTCCTGTGCCCGCGAAAGGAAGGGTACAACAATGAACCATCCGATAAGACCTAGTTTCTTCATCACATATTCGTGTTAAGGTTGAAGGACTAAAAATGATAACCCAATCCGCCGGCAACCGAAAGACCCAGTAACGGATGAAGGGTAGCCGTGAGATCGAACCGCCAGCGCCGGACCAGGAAACCCGCTCCCAGGGCGGGAACAACGAAATGCAGGTAACTTACGCCGGCCTGAAAAAAAACGCTGCCGGAAACCGAAATATCGAAAGCACTGCCCACGCGCAGCGCATTGCTTATTTCCTTGTCGGCCTGAAGGCGCCATTGGACCGATTCGGTAATTTTCACATTCAACCCCGCACTGTATACCGACGGCATGGTGCGCTCCGCAGCCGCATATTTCATTTTTTTCAGAAAAGGATTGAAGGTCGAAATGCCGAGCAAAAGTGCCGGCGACAAGGGCACGGTAAGTCCCAGATAAGGATAGAAGGCGGTGTAGTAACGATCGGTTTCCACCGAATACCGGCTGTCGGATACCAGTTGCAAGCCCATTCCGAATTTGCCTCCGAAATCGCGCGCCACCGCAACCCCGGCCAATAGCTCGTGATAGGCCTCAAAACCCGAATACCTGAACTCGGCTGTAACTGTAAAATGGCTGAAAGGATACGCAAAAGCTAAACCTTTTGAGGCTAATTCTGTTATAGAATAACGGGATTCGTACTCGGCATACAGCTGCGGATGCTTCACCGGAGCATGTAACGCGGGATTCAGAAACAATCCCCGATGCCGGGTATCGGTCGCCGGGGTGCCTCCCGCCGAAAGCGGATGCGATAAGGGAAACCAGCTTTGTGCGGTCGCCAGCTGGTACGATCCTGCAAGGATCGCAACAATCAACAGGTTCTTCATAAGTTAAGTTTTGGTTTAGTCGTACTGCGATTGAAACAGCCTTAACCGGAGGAATGTTCGGAAGCATAAAAAAATATATACATTCTGAATCTTTTTATAAATTTTTACTCGTACAGCTGTTAAAAAAAACAAGTAACATACTAAGTTTAAGACAAATTCGTTACTTTTGCACCGGAATGAAAACCTATCCGTCCATATTGATCCTGCTGATGCTCCTGATGGCAACCAGTGCCGAAGTATCGGCGATGAACCCCGCCGGCGATGATTCGGGCCGCAGCGGGAAAGTGACTATGATCGTTGATGGTACCGATACCATGTACTACGCCTTTTTGCGCGATATTTACATCTACCCGAAGATCACCTTTACCAATCGGAAGCAGGAACAATTTTACTGGCGCACCGTAAGAGACGTTAAAAAGGCCCTGCCCTATGCCAAAATTGTAAGCAAGGAACTCATTCAGGTCAATACCTTACTCACAAAAATCGAAAAGGAAAGAGATCGTAAAAAATACCTCGCTCAATACGAAAAGGAAGTTTTTAAACGCTACGAAAAAGACCTGCGAAAATTAACCATCAATCAGGGGCGGCTCCTGCTGAAGCTTATCGATCGGGAAACGAACTCCACATCCTACGATCTGATTAAAAATTACAGGGGTAATGTGTCGGCCTTTTTCTGGCAGGGTATGGCCCGGCTGTTCGGCTCGAACTTGAAATCGGAATACGATGCTACGGGTAACGATCGGATTGTGGAGCGGGTGATTACCCTGGTTGAAGCTGGTCAACTTTAGATTCTGCATATGCACAACAATTTCTTCCGAAGATGGAAACACCGGTGGTCGACGTTTTTTCGGAGGCAAAAAGAAAAAACGATAAAGTCGGATAAGTCGCGTATTCGTGAAGAAATTAAGCGTCTCAAATTTTTACTTTCATCGGCCGAAAAAAATGCTCAGGCAGAAGCCGTATTCCGAAAAATAGAGGAAATGCCCGAATTTCGGAATGCTCAAACCGTACTCCTGTACTGGTCGATGCCCGATGAACTGCCTACCCACGATTTTATTAAGAAGTGGAGCCCCGAAAAAACCATTTTATTACCCGTGGTAAAAGGCGATCATATGACCGTACGTGTTTTTACATCGGAGGAAGATTTGCAAAAAGGTAAATGGTCGACCCTCGAACCTACATCCTTGCATGGCCCGCAAATTGCCGACCTGGTCATTGTCCCTGGGGTTGCTTTCGACTATAACAAACAACGGTTGGGGCGCGGCGGAGGCTATTACGATCGTTATTTAAAGCATAAACATATCCCGAAATGGGGCATAGGATTCAACTTTCAGCTTTACGAATCGATTCCTTCGGCTTCCTTCGATATTCATATGGATAAAATCATCACTCCTGATCGGACTCTGGAGTAAGTTCCTTTTCTCCCTTACGATAGTAGTAAATAATGCCGTATTCGACGCATTTCATCAAACGGGCATAGGGTTTCAGGTTCTTAAAATGTTCTTCAATCTCGTTCCAGAGCTGCACAATCAGTTCGTCGCCCTGTTTGCGCAAAGCGATCATTTCTTCCCACTTACGACTGGTAGTTTGCTGGTACATCTTCTGCGATGCCTTATATTCTCTGAACACATCGTAATGTACCTGTACTTTTGCAATCGTAGGATTGTAAATCGGCAAACCGCCCTGGCCCACGCGTAAGGCTTCACCTTCAATGATCTTTTTTCCCCATTCCAGTACGGCCTGTTCGGTGCTTAAATCGGGTACTGTATTGTGATAGGTTTCGAGTCCGTACAATTTAGTATGCTCCTGCTTTATTTCACCCCGAACAACGGCCATGTTGAAAACCTGAATAAAATGAGAAATATACATGCGGGCATTGGAAATCATGCGCTGATATTTCTTATTCGCATTCACCTGATTTTCGAGCGATTGATGGTAAATAGCCTGCTGAACTTCGTATTGCGACAGGAAGTTTTTGGCATCGAGCACTATTTTAAACGATAAAATATGGTTGTTGAATCCTACCCGCTCTTCCATTTTCAGCGCGGCTCGTAAAGCCCGGATCCGGGCCTGATCGGTATTCGGCAACCTGCGATACGGCATCGTTCTATTCTTTTCGATTCATTAAACTTTTTGCCAATTGTAATAAATGATTCTTGCGCTCCTTATCAACATTCACTTTTTCGAGATGATGCAACGCTTTCTGATAGTATATTTCCATAGCTTCTTCGGCTATGGCCCGTACGCCAAGCAAATCGTAAATGGCCGTTACTTTCGAAATTTTTTCTTCCGGTGAGTCGACCGGCCCGCTCAACAACGACTGCAGCTCTGCGGCGGGTTCGCCTTCAGCCAGCTTCAACGCATGGATCAGTAAAAAGGTTTTTTTATTGCATAAAATATCGCCTCCAATCTTTTTCCCGAAGGTTTGCTCGTCACCGTACACGTCCAGAATATCGTCCATCAACTGAAAAGCAAGACCTATGTTCTCGCCGAATGCGTACAAATGAGTTGCATCGTCCTCGTCCGCCCCTCCTATCAAGGCTCCGGTTTTTAACGCACAACCCAATAATACCGCTGTTTTCAACCGGATCATCTCGATATATTCCCCGGCGCTTACCGCTCCGCGGCTTTCAAATTCCATGTCGTATTGCTGGCCCTCGCATATTTCGACTGCCGTACGCGAAAACAAGTCGAGCACCGCTTTCAAAACCGGAGCCGGCGCTTCCGATACCAGCCGGTAGGCCGCAATCTGCATTACATCGCCCGATAAAATCGCCGTATTATCGTCCCATTTTACATGCACCGTAGGCTTACCCCTACGAATGGCTGCCTTGTCCATAATATCGTCGTGCAACAAGGTGAAATTATGAAAAATCTCGATACCTAAGGCCGGACTTACTGCGCTTTCCAAGGAATCGGTATACAGGTTACAAGCCATCAGGGTTAATGCCGGACGAACTCTTTTTCCTCCCAAACTCAGCGTATAGGCAATGGGGGCATACAAGCCGAGCGGCTCGCGTTCCCAGCTGATCGACTCCAGCGAACTGTTCACCAACCCTATTATTTCTTCAAAGTTTTTCATCCGGTACAATAATTAGTTTTCAATTATATCGTTCATCACTTCGGCAATGGCAAGACCCGCCGCCGCAATTTGCTGCGGAATAAAACTGGTTTCGGTCATTCCCGGTGTCGTATTTACCTCCAGCAATTGAATTACTTCGCCTTCGGTTACAATATAATCGACACGTATGATGCCCTTACAACCCAGGATATCGTAAATAGCAGCCGTGAGTTGCTGAACCCGCCGCGTAAGCGAATCGCTGATGCGGGCCGGCGTTATCTCTTCCACCTGCCCCTTGTATTTGGCATCGAAGTCGAAAAATTCGTTGTGTGGTACTACTTCTGTAACCGGAAATACCACCGTTTTACCCGGTATTTTATACATGCCGCAAGTAAGCTCAGTACCCTTCATAAAGGCCTCGATCATCACTTCTTCCCCTTCGGAAAAAGCTTTTTCGACAGCTGCCTCAACAGCTCCGGCCTCTTTAACCTTGGTCACTCCAAAACTGCTTCCCCCCACATTGGGCTTGACAAAACAGGGAAATCCCACCGCCTTTTCAACTTCTTCGGCCGAAATATGCTGCCCTTTACGTAACAACACCGAATCCGAAACCTTTATCCCAAAACCTTTCAGGTAATTGTTGCAGGTGAATTTGTTAAACGTGATGGCCGATGCCAGTACCCCGCACGACGAATACCGAAGCCCTATCAGATCAAAATAACCCTGTAAAATTCCATTCTCTCCGGGAGTACCATGTATCGTAATGTACGCAAAATCGAAGCAGATCCTGGTACCGTTCAGTTGAATGCTAAAATCGTTTTTATCCACCGCTACCTTTTCATAACCATCCATCTCCAATTGCCACTGGTGGCCCCGGATGGTAATAATGTACAAATTGTAACGGCTTTTATCGATATACGAATACAAACCGGCAGCACTTTTAAGCGATACAATTACTTCCGACGAATCGCCACCGGCTACGATGGCCACATTTTTCTTCATTCTTCTTCCTACAGATTTAAATTGGTTTGTGCATACTCACGCCACATTTCGATTAGCTTCTGCATATCATCGGGCAATTCACTGTCGAAATGCATATATTCGTTGGTTCGCGGATGCACAAAGCCAAGCGTTTTTGCATGCAGTGCCTGTCGCGGACAAACATAAAAACAATTCTTTATAAACAATTTATAATAAGCCGAAGTACTTCCCTTCAGTATTACATTTCCTCCGTAGCGTTCGTCGTTGAACAAGGTATGCCCTATATGTTTCATATGCACCCGTATCTGATGCGTACGCCCCGTCTCCAACCGGCATTCCACCAGGGTGGCGAAACCAAAACGCTCTACGACCCTGTAGTGCGTTACCGCATGCTTGGCATACGGATTTTCTCCGTCGGGATACACCCTGAAACACATGCGATCGACCTGGTCGCGGGCCAAAGCCCCCACAATAGTGCCCTCCTCCTCTTTCACGTTGCCCCATACCATGGCCAGGTAACGCCGGTGCGTCGTCTTGTCGAAAAACTGCTTTCCCAACCCGGTCTTTGCTTCCGGAGTTTTCGCAATAAGCAATAAGCCCGAAGTATCCTTATCGATCCGGTGAACCAGGCCCACCGTGCTATCGTTGGCGTCGAAAGTATGATTATCGCGCAAATGATAAGCAATAGCATTCAGCAAAGTACCGTCGAAATTACCAAATCCCGGATGCACCACCAGCCCGGGCTGCTTATTCACCAGGATGATATCATCGTCCTCATACACGATATCGATCGGAATATCCTGAGGAACTATCACAAATTCGGAAGGCGGATAGGCCAGTACAATCGTTATCACATCGCCCGGCTTTACCCTGTAACTGGGCTTTACCGAACGATCGTTGACCCTGATATTGCCCGCCCCGGCCGCATCCTGAATACGGTTGCGCGAAATACTGGCCATAATGTTGACCAGGTATTTATCAATCCGCATCATCGACTGACCTTTGTCGACTACAAAGCGGTAATGCTCAAAGAGTTCTTGTTCTCCCGGTAATTCGTTACCGTACTCGTCATCGTACAACGAATCGTCCATTCCCTCCAATTCCTCTTCTACAAAAACATCGTCGTGCACGCTTAATCCCTCCTGTTTATTAAAAAAATGCTTCTTCCTCTTCTTCCTGTTGCTGTAACGATCCTTCCCTGATCGCCTCCTGTATCAATACCGGATCTTTGGTCAGCCAAAGGTTGATCCGGCTTCCTTCCGCCGCCTGATCGCCCGGACCGGGGGTCTGACGGTATACCCTGTATTCCTGCTCATCGTTGAAAGGAGTTTCGTCGTAACTGACCGATCCTACTATAAACGATGCAGCCAGTGCATCGGCCCTCGCATTGGCAAGCGACGATCCGAGCAGGAAAGGTACCCCGCTTACGGTCGAACCCACCCCGCTGCCAACCACCAGTACCAGCGAGCTGCCTTCGGGCAACCGGGTGCCCGGATCAATGTGCTGCCCGTTGAACCGTACGTCGATCACCAAATCCTTAAATTCGGAGGGCCTGTACTCGACATACGATACGCGTAATCCCAACGATCGCAGTAAAGCATCGGCCTGACGGAACGAAATATCGTTTACCTCGGGCATGGGTATCATTTTCAATTGACGCTTGTTCAAAATCAAATAAATGGACCTGAATTTCTTTACCGACGAACCGGCCGAAGGTATTTGTTCGATAATAGTGCCCAACGGTTTGTTTTTATCGTATACCGAATCGATTACTTCTACATACAATTCGTGGGTTCGAAGCAAATTGGCCGCTTCTTCTTCGTAAAGTCCGCGCAAATCGGGTACGGGTATGGCCTCTCCCTTACGGGTATACTGGTCGATAACCAATAAGGTGCCCCAGGTGAGAACAACTATAAGGAGAAAAGCCAGCACTATCCTTTTCAGAATAAATCCGGCCAAACTGTTTTTCCAAAACGATTTAAAATCCATAATAGAGATGTACCAGGTAAAATCTTAGTTTGAACTGCCAAAATTAAACAAAAAAAGCGGACGAGGCACAATTAGTTACTCCTGAAAAACAAAAAAAGTAAAAACCAGGATAAGGTTTTTACTTTTTTTTGTTCGTTTGCAGGCTGTTAATTATATCTTGTGGCGACCTTCATCGGCAACAGTTAATTTCTTTCTGCCTTTGGCACGACGGGCAGCCAACACTCTGCGACCGTTCGCTGTTGCCATTCTTTCACGAAAACCGTGTTTGTTTCTTCTTTTTCTGTTCGAAGGTTGGAATGTCCTTTTCATTGCTTTATGTTATTACGTTAATAATCTGAATTTTGGGACTGCAAAAATAGATGTTTTTTTTTAATTGACAAAATGTTCTGAATTATTTCTTGAATTTTGTGATTTCGTCAAAAAAAATTACTTTTGGTGATTCTTAACTTAATTAACAAAATTTTCCTATTTAACAAGATGTATGGACAGAGTTAGTATTGTAGAACCGGAAAAAATCGGGAGAAATTTTATACCCGACGAATACCTGCCTGCCGGTAAAGATGAGTATTACCAGCGCAATAAACAGGTGATCCCACCTAAATCGGGATGGAGAAACCTTCGCTCGGGCGAAATCGAACTCCTGGTAAAAAATGAAAATACCTGCGAAGATTGGGACGATTTGCTGGTAACCGACGAGTTTGATCCTAATATGATTAAAAATACCAGTTTTTACGGATTGGTGCGTATTGGAAGACTCCGGAACGTCATTGTTCAGCACCACGACCTCCGGTTGCCGGCCGGAATCACCAACAGCCTGATCATTGCCTGCGATATAGGCGACGATGTGGCTATTCATAATGTGCATTACATGGCGCATTATATTATAGGCGACCGGTGCATGTTGTTTAATGTGCAGGAAATGCATACCACCGATCATGCGAAATTTGGAAATGGTACCATCAAGGATGGTGAACCCGAAAGTGTTCGCCAGTGGATGGATATAATGAACGAAACGGGATGCCGGGGGGTGCTGCCTTTCGACGGGATGATTACGGCCGATGCATATTTATGGGCAAAATATGTGGATGACAAGGCTTTGCAAACCAGTCTGAAAAAAATTACGCAACAATGTATCGATAGCCGCCGGGGTTATTACGGAACGGTTGGTAATTTTAGTGTGATCAAAAACTCGCTGATTTTAAAAGACGTAAAGATTGGTTCCAATTGTTATATCAAGGGCGCCAATAAGCTGAAAAACCTGACCATTAACTCGTCGAAAGAGGAACCTACACAAATTGGTGAAGGCGTCGAGCTGGTAAATGGTATCATTGGCTTTGGCTGTCATATTTTTTATGGCTGTAAGGCTGTAAAATTTGTGTTGGGTAATAATTCGAATCTGAAATACGGAGCCCGGCTGATCAATTCCTACCTGGGCGATAATTCGACGATTTCGTGTTGTGAGGTGCTCAATAATCTCATTTTTCCGGCGCACGAACAGCATCACAACAATTCGTTTCTTATTGCGGCACTGATCATGGGACAGAGTAATATTGCCGCGGCAGCTACCATTGGCTCGAATCACAATAGCCGGGCCAACGATAATGAGTTGCAGGCGGGTAGGGGGTTCTGGCCCGGATTATGTACCAGTGTGAAGCATTCGAGCCGTTTCGCTTCGTTTATTTTACTTTCAAAGGCCGATTACAACTACGAAGTAGATATTCCTTTTCCGTTTGCCCTCGTGAATAATAATGTAAGTAACGACTACCTCGAAGTGATGCCTGCTTATTGGTGGATGTACAATATGTACGCACTGGCTCGTAACTCCTGGAAATTTACGAACCGTGACAAGCGAATTCATAAGGTTCAGAAAATCGAATTCGATGCTTATGCTCCCGATAGTATGGAAGAAGTGATTAATGCGCTGAAATTGCTGGAAAAATGGACGGCAAAGGCATATTTGTTGCACAATGGCGAGTCGGTTGAGGGCCGGTCGGATGAGGAGCTGATAAACAAAGGCCGTGAATTACTTTCGGGTGATCCCGAAGAGGTATATAAACTCGAGATCCTGGGCGAGGAGATGGAGCATTCGAACCGTAAGGTGGTGATTGTAAAAGCCCATAAAGCGTACCATGCCTACCGCGATATGCTGCATTACTATGCGGTTAAAAATCTGATGAAATTCCTCGATAATCATCCTTTTAAAGCTATGAACGATGCGCTGAATTATCCCCGGGTAAGCGAATGGGTAAACCTGGGCGGCCAGTTGGTAACGGCTTCGGATGTAGATAAACTGAGAAGCGATATAGGCAACGAAAAATTAAAGAACTGGGACGATATTCATCAGCGCTACGACGAATTATGGGAACGATATCCGTTGGATAAACAAAAACATGCTTATGCCAGTTTATGTATCCTGTATGATGTAACCTTCATTTCAAAAGATATATGGATCGATGCGCTCGATAAAATGATTGAATTACAGCAGTTTGTTAACCAACAGGTGTATGTTACCCGTAAAAAGGATTATGATAACAAATTCCGCCGGATTACTTTCAGAAATCAGGAAGAAATGAATGCGGCATTGGGTACTATCGATCAGAACAGCTTTATTGTTGAAGTAGGAAGAGAAACGGAAGAAATGCTGAATCATATTAATTCGTTAAAAACTTTATAAATTTTTTACGAACCTTACCGGAAGGAGTGCCGATCAGTTTTTCAGCACTCCTTCCAATGTTTTATCTATTTTTATATATGGGAATGCTAGTTCATTTTTTGCCTTATCCGATTGATAATATTCCCTTACCAACAATTGTTTTAAGTTTCGGCTGCAAAGCTCGGTAGGTATATGAATAAACCGTAAAAAATCACCTGCCTTTCCGGCAAGCAATATCAACCAATCGGGCAAGAGGTAAATATTTTGACGGTAATTGCCCACTTGTCTCAATTTTTTGAAAAAGGATTTAAAGCTTAAATTTTCTCCTCCTAAAATGTAATGATCGCCATTGCTGCCCCTGGTGAGTGCATTACAGGCAGCATATGCAACCGACCGCACATCCACAAAATTTTTTCCTCCCCGGGGAATATAAAGATTCCGTTTTCGATATCCCATACCGATGAGTTTTCCGGATCCCGATTTGCGATTCCTATCTCCAATTAAAAACGCCGGGTGTAAAATTATTACATGTTTGTGTGCTTTTGTTGAATAGGCTTCAACAAAAGTTTCGGCTTTCTTTTTACTCTGGGCGTACCATGAACTGCTGAACGGTTCTTTCATCGGTGCGTTTTCGGCTGCAGGCAATTGCTTGTTCCCATGACCGATCGTATTAACGGTACTGACGTATACCAAGCGGTCGATTTGCAGTTCATCGCACAATTCGACCAAGCGGCGGGTAGCTTCCGTATTAACCCTGAAATATTCGCGTGAATCGATTAAATCAACGGCTGTAACGGCTGCAGCATGAATAAGGGCATCGCATCCGGTCAAAAATTTCAGGGCATCTTCGTGCCTCGTAAAATCGCCTTTCATAACCTGTACTTTGCAGGTGTCGAATGGTAAATCGGCATCCGATCGAACTATTACCCGCACATCTTCGTTTCTCTTGATGAGTTCGTCGACGATGTACCGACCTAAAAAACCATTGGCACCGGTTACTGCGATTTTCATGTACAATGTATTGAAAAGTGGTTGATAAATGTTGATAACTCGTGGATAGATTTTTAGAAATTTGTATTGCAAAGTTCAATCAAAATCCTGTATAAAACAATATTTTTTAAAAGCAAATTTTTTATTGTTTTATTTCACATCGAGTTTTAAACCGGAATTTCGTAACTATAAACATGCATTTCGTAAAAACTTACTAACTTTGCAATTATCAACAGCCTGTTGAAAACGTTTGTATCAATCTGTAAATGAAGTTTGGAGCAGGCTGAAAAAATGTTGATGAACAAGAAAGTTCTATTGATAAATTGAAGGTACAAAATTGTTAAATATTTTATCAACAATATGAACAGTCTATTATCATTATCATAGAGTTTTTTTAAAAGTAAAATATTTAATATTAATAGTTTGTTGATGTATGATGGAAAAATCGGAACTCATTTCTGAAATTCAGCGGCTGAAGAAAGAAAAGAATGCTGTTATAATGGCTCACTACTACCAAACCGGCGATATACAGGATATCGCCGATATGATTGGCGATAGCTTGGCTTTGGCTCAATGGGCTGCCAAAACCGATGCCGATATGATTGTGCTTTGTGGCGTTCATTTTATGGGCGAAACTGCTAAAATTTTATCACCGCAAAAAAAGGTACTGATCCCCGATCTGGAAGCGGGATGTTCGCTGGCCGACAGTTGCCCGGCCGATGCATTTGAAGCGTTTGTCCGGGCTCATCCCGATCATACTGTGATATCGTATGTAAATACTACGGCAGCTGTAAAAGCGTTAACCGATGTGGTGGTAACTTCTACAAATGCGAAGAAAATTGTAGATCAGTTTCCGGCCGACGCCAAATTGATTTTCGGGCCCGATAAGAACCTGGGAAATTACATTAATAGTGTTACCGGAAGAAATATGTTGCTTTGGGAGGGAGCCTGCCATGTTCACGAACAGTTTTCGCTCGAAAAACTGGTAGAATTGAAAGAAAAGCATCCCGATGCTGCTGTAATAGCTCATCCCGAATGCAAGCGTCCTTTGCTTTTGATGGCCGATTTTATTGGTTCGACGCAGGCATTGTTGAATTATACCGTCCAATCGGATAAAATGAAATTCCTGGTGGCTACCGAATCGGGTATTTTGCACGAAATGCAGAAGAAGAATCCCGGTAAAGAGTTTATTCCAGTTCCTCCCAACGATAGTACCTGCGCGTGCAACGATTGTAATTTCATGAAATTGAATACCCTGGAAAAATTGTATCTCTGCATGAAAAACGAATCGCCGCAGATTATTATTGATGAGGAAATTCGTGTCAAAGCTGTTAAACCAATTTTACGTATGCTTGAAATGTCGTAAATAGCTTGAAGAATAAAAAGTAGCGGATCAATTGATGCTCAATCGGTCTGCTACTTTTTATTATACTCTTATAATCAGTAAATTATCTTCTTTCGGAAGCTACGATTTTGTATACTTTATCGTTGCGACGAACTATATCGGTTGTTTTTAATGATAAGTATTCGCCTTTCACCGCTTTTTCGACCGGCTTTAGTTCCACCCTTATTTCTTCAACTAAGTCTTCATAGGCTCCGGTGGTTTCACCGGTAATCAGAATTTCGTCGCCTATGCTCAGGTGTTGTGCTTCGATCAGAATTTCGGCGACTCCTATTTTAGCATAATAGTTGGTAACTTTTCCTATGTACATTTTCTTGTGTGTAGCTTCCGAGCCATAATTCGAACTCCATTCGCCCAATCGTTGTCCCAGATAGTACCCGTTCCAGAATCCACGGTTGAAAACCTTGCTTAAACGTTCATTCCAGCCTTCAATTTTTTCAAGAGTAAACGTACCGTCTAGGTACGATTCGACGGCTTCACGGTAGCAGGAAACGACTGTTTTGACGTATTCGGGACCACGAGCTCTTCCTTCAATCTTTAATACCCGTACTCCGGAGTCGAGCATCCTGTTTAAGAAACCGATTGTTTTCAAATCCTTAGGAGACATAATATACTCATTATCAATCTCTAATTCGATTTCTGAGTCTTTATCTTTTACAACATAGGCTCTTCTGCATATCTGATTGCATTCGCCGCGATTGGCCGACAGATTTTTTTCATGCAGGCTAAGATAGCATTTACCGGAGACCGCCATACAGAGTGCGCCGTGGCAGAACATTTCAATTCGGATGAGTTCACCTTTTTTACCGCGTATTTCCTCTTCCACGATGTGTTGATAGATTCCGGCAACCTGGTCCATGTTAAGTTCGCGCGCCAGCACTACCACATCGGCAAATTGAGCGTAAAATTTCAACGATTCAACATTGGTGATATTCAATTGAGTGGATAAATGTACCTCCACTCCAATGGAATTGGCAAACATCATAGCTGCTACATCCGATGCGATAACGGCGCTAACTTCCGATTCCTTTGCTACTTGAATTACTTCCCGCATCAGATTCATGTCGTTGTCGTACAAAATGGTATTTACCGTGAGGTACGATTTTATATTATTTTCGCGACAGATACTTACTATCTTACGTAAATCCTGAGTAGTAAAGTTACTGCTCGATTTGCTGCGCATGTTAAGTTTTTCGACACCGAAATATACCGAGTCGGCTCCGGCTTGAATTGCTGCTGCAAGGCTTTCCCAGGAACCGGCGGGGGCCATAATTTCAATTTCTTCTCGTTTGATCATTTATAAGTTGGAGTTAATTTTTTACTTGTAAACTGTATTCCCAATCGTAGTTGATGATAGGGAAAATCGCGAAATCCTTGTTGATATTGAATATAATAATTTAGTTTTTTAGTCGTGTATACGAGTTTGGTAAATCCTACAACCGGTCTGTCGCCGTAGTCGGCGCCATAGGCGGGATGACTGCTCATCCATCCTGTGTATCCTCTTATTCCTGCTTCCCAGTCGAGTTTATTTTTCCCGGTTTTAATTTTCAGGCCATACATAGGACCTTCATTTTGGGTATAATTATCGGTTTCCCAGCATAAAAATCCGGCCGTACCGGCAAAACGGATATAATCGCTGAAAAATGTAGTTAGTTGAAACGATTTACCTGCTTCAACATCGAAATAATAGCCCGATGTATTGTAATAGCGTTTTGCAAAATTGGCGGTACCGGAGGTGGTTTTAAGTGTCGAATTCAGGATGAGAGAAGGCCATAGGGCTGTTTCTTTTTTAAGTAAAATACGTGTTTGAACGTAAATATCGCTATTGGCTTTTCCTTTTATTTGGTTGGTTTCGACCGCTCTCAGGGCTGCCAATTCAGGACTTAACTCATATTTTTCAAGAAAACCCGACCACAATTTAAAAGCTACTTTTTCACTTAATAAAGGTATTTCAATCCTAAAATATCCGTTTTTTGTTTTATCTCCAAAACCAAAATAGTAGTCGGCTGTTATATCGAATGTGGTGGATACGGGAATGGTAGCATCCGAAAGTTCGGGAACCGGAAATGCATTCGGACCAAACCATGCTGTTGAGTATCGTTCTAGTTGTGGATAAACAAAAACAACGATGTTCAATATTAAACTACTTACAAGTATTCTTTTCATATCGACTACAAAAGTACGGATATTACGGCAAATAGTAAAGTTTTCGTACCTTTGCATTCTTTTTTAATTGGTTTATAACCATGCAATATACAGTTGTAATGGGTTTTAGTTGTATAAATGAAAATAGGCACTATAGAATTTAAAGATCGTCCTTTGTTTCTGGCACCGATGGAGGATGTGACCGATCCGGCATTTCGTTTGATCTGCAAGCGTTTCGGAGCCGATATGTTGTATACCGAATTTGTTTCGGCCGATGCGTTGATTCGTAATATACCTCGAACCGAGCAAAAGTTGACGATACACGAAGAAGAACGTCCCATTGCGATACAAATTTACGGTCGCGATATTGATCCTTTGACCGAAGCGGCTAAAATAGCAGAAGCAGCAAAGGCCGATATTGTGGATATTAATTTTGGTTGTCCGGTAAAGAAGGTTGCCGGTAAAGGGGCAGGAGCGGGGCTGTTGAACGATATACCCAAGATGCTGGAAATTACTTCTTCGATAGTGAAAGCCGTAAATGTACCTGTAACTGTTAAGACGCGGCTGGGTTGGGACGATTCTTCCAAGGTAATTGTTGATTTGGCATTGCGTTTACAGGATTGTGGTATTGCAGCTCTTACAATTCATGGCCGTACGCGTTCGCAGATGTATAAGGGAGAGGCCGACTGGACCTTGATAGGTGCAGTGAAAAATCATCCGGGGATAAAAATTCCGATTATAGGGAACGGTGATGTTACTACTCCGGAGCGAGCCAAGTATAATTTCGAAACTTATGGCGTAGATGCTGTCATGATAGGTCGCGGATCGATTGGCCGACCCTGGATTTTTTCCGAGATAAAACATTACTTTGAAACGGGTGAGTTAAAAGATCTTTTAACGTTTGAAGAAAAAAAAGCAATTTTAAAAGAGCATGTGATTGCCTCGGTTAGATGGCTCGATGTGGACGAGTCGGTTTCTATCGACGAAATAGCCGATCAACGTCTGAAAGGGATTATTCACAGTCGCCGGCACTTAGCTGCCACACCCGTATTCAAAGGCATTCCCAACTTTAAAGAAACCAGGATTGAAATGTTAAGAGCCGACACCATCAATCAGTTGTTTGCTATACTTGATAATATAGAGGAACCGGTTCTTTAACCGATACTAAATCTTCGTTGAGTTATGCCTTCAACGAAGATTTTTATTTTCATAATTTGCTCGGGTAGGAGAGTCCTGATATTTTCAGCCCATTCAATAAAACATAAATTTCCTGATTCCAGGTATTCGGGTATTCCTATTTCCAGCGCTTCCTGAATCGACTCTATTCTATAACAATCGAAATGATATAGAATTTTTCCGTCTCTTGTTTCGTATTCGTTGATTATTGCAAAGGTAGGTGAATTTACAATTTGTTCCACGCGGAACAATTTTCCTATTTCTTTTATGAGTGTAGTTTTTCCTGCCCCCATTTCTCCATCAACTATAATTATTTTATAGGAATTGATATTATCTATAATCCATTGAGCTACCCTTGGCAGTTGTTCAATTGTATCGATAGAAATTTCTTTCATTATTACTACTGATCTATTTTTATTCGTTTTTGTGCTTTTGTCTGTATTCTATTTGCCTACCGATGTTCGGAAAAAATTGAATATTCAACTCTCAGGCCTTCAAATTTTCATGAAAATGATTATAAATAACTGAAGCTCTGGTTGTTCCAATTAATTTTTCCAACTCGGAAATTTCAGCATTCTGTATTCGTTTTACGCTTTTAAATTTATTTATTAATATATTTTTTGTTTTATCTCCAATACCTTTAATTTTATCTAATTCAGATTCTGTTTGTTTTTTACTTCTTTTATCGCGATGGAATGCTATTGCAAACCTGTGCACTTCATCCTGAACTGTTGCCAGAAATTTAAAAACCAGATCGGTCGGTTTCAAACCTATTTCTAAGGGAGGAAAACCGAACAAGAGTTGATTGGTACGGTGTTTTTTATCTTTTGCAAGACCAGCAATGGGAATATGAATTTTTAATTCTTCGTTGAGAACTTGTCGTACGATTTCCATTTGACCTACACCTCCGTCCGTCAAAATTAAATCGGGAAGGGGAGTGCCTTCGTTTAGCAAACGGTTGTATCTTCTGAAAACTACTTCACGCATTGATGCGTAATCATCGGGCCCTTCAACCGTTTTTATAGTGTATTTTCTATAGTCCTTTTTACTTGGTTTTCCTTTTTTGAATACGACACAGGCTGCTACAGCATTAGTACCCGAAATATTTGAGTTATCGAAGCATTCGATCGTTAATGGAAGCTTTGAAAGTTGTAATTTTTCTTGCAACGCTTTCATTATTGCCGTTTGTTTTTGTTCCGGATTCAGTTTTTCGCTTTGCTTCAGCTTATCCAGTTTAAATTGTTTTACATTTTGGATCGATAAATCGAGTAATTTCCGTTTATCTCCTTTTTGAGGAACTGTCATAACAACACCCTTCATTTCAAATTCAAGTGGGAACGGAAGTATAATTTCTTTGGAAGCACTGTTGAATTTTGAACGTAATTCGATAATTGCCATCGAAAGTAAATCCTCTTTGGTTTCGTCTGTTCTTTTTTTGTATTCAATGGTATATCCCTGAAATATAGACCCTTTGGCAACGCGTAGAATATTTACAAAGCATGCATTTTCGTCTTCTTCGTATCCAAAAACATCTGTTTCTTCCAGAACCGTATTCGATATGATCGATTTTGACTTATAATTTTCCAATAAGTCATATTTAATTTTTAATTGATGGGCTTCTTCGAATTTATAGGCCGACGATAATTGTTTCATTTCGTCGAGCAACATTTTACTCAATTCATTTGCATCTCCTTTTATAATTTTTATAACTGCATCGATATGTTTTTTATATTGTTCTTCTGTTTCCAGTGCCTGGCATCCACCATTACATTTTTTAATGTGGTATTGCAGGCAAACTTTAAATTTATTGGCAGCAATATTTTCTTTCGAAAGAAATAAGCGGCAGGTCCGTAATGGAAATATTTCGTGAAGAAACTCTATAAGTGTATTTATAGCATAATTAGAACTATAGGGTCCAAAATAAAGCGAGCCGTTTTTAATGATATTGCGGGTTTTGAATACTCTGGGAAAGGGTTCATTGCTGATACAGATGCTAGGGTAAGTTTTACCATCTTTAAGCAATACATTGTACCTTGGTTGATGTTGTTTTATAAGATTGTTTTCAAGTAACAGCGCATCTTCTTCGGTATCTACTACTATATAGTTCAGATACGAAATATTCTTTACAAGTACATTTGTTTTTCCTTGTTCATGTATTTTATTGAAATACGAGGAAACTCTTTTCTTTAAATTTTTAGCTTTTCCAATGTAAATTATTTCATTCAGAATGTTGAAGTATTGATATACTCCCGGCTGTTCCGGAAGTGTTGCAATCTGAATTTTCAATTTATCATCGATAGTTTTCATTACTTAAATATGTACGTTTTTATTGTTTCACGTGGAACAAATAATTATTGTTTCACGTGGAACCCGATTTCATCGACCCAATAAAACCAATAACACGTTTACATCGCTGGGTGAAATCCCGGGAATTCGGCTTGCCTGTCCGATGGTTTCAGGATTAATTTTAATAAGTTTTTGCCGGGCCTCGGTTGAAAGCGATTGCACACTGGAGTAATCGATCCGGCCGGTTAATGTAATATTTTCGAGACGCAGGAGCTTTTGGGCAATTAGTTTTTCACGTTCTATATAACCCTCGTACTTGATAATAACTTCGGCCGCTTCAATTATTTCTTCCTTTCGCCGGGGAATTTCATTAATTTTCTTCTGTAAAGCAGGAACTGCAGTTGCCAGTTCGTTGATGCCGAATTGAGGACGTAGAATCAAATCGTGCAATTTACAACCGTGTTTCAGTTCCGATGATTGCCGGGATGCCAGAAAAGAATTAATATATGCAGGTTTTATCGAAAATTGTTTGACAAATTCAATTAGATTTTTTATTTCTTCTTTTTTGTAATTAAGTTGATTGTATCGCTCCGCCGTAGCCAAACCAATCGAAAAGGCTTTTTCGGTTAACCGCATATCGGCATCGTCCTGACGAAGCAACAGGCGGTATTCGGCACGCGAAGTAAACATACGGTAAGGTTCGTCGACTCCCTTGGTTACTAAATCGTCGATTAATACACCTATATAAGCTTCATCGCGTCCAAGGATGAACGCTTTGTTGTCCGTACATTTTTGATGCGCATTGATTCCCGCAATTAATCCTTGCCCGCCTGCCTCTTCATATCCGGTTGTACCATTAATTTGTCCGGCAAAAAACAGGTTTTTTATTCGTTTCGTTTCCAAGGTATGATTCAACTGAGTAGGATCGAAGAAATCGTATTCGATAGCATAACCAGGACGATACAATTGAGCATTTTCCAATCCGGGAACTGTTTTAATGGCCCTGATCTGCACATCGAGGGGGAGCGAGGATGAGAAGCCGTTTACATAGTATTCCTGCGAATCGACCCCTTCGGGTTCAAGAAATAATTGATGCGATGTTTTGTCGGCAAAGGTCACAATTTTAGTTTCAATGCTCGGACAATAACGAGGACCTATACTTTGAATTTGTCCGTTGTAAAGGGGTGAAAACTCTAATCCTTCCCGTAATACCTCGTGGGTTTTTTCGTTGGTATAGGTAATCCAGCAGCTCATTTGCTTGAGTCCGCGGCTGACTCCTTCCAGAAAAGAAAACTGATGGAAGTCGTTTTCACCGGGTTGTTCGGCCATTTTCGAAAAATCGATGGAACGGCCATCGATACGGCAAGGTGTTCCCGTTTTCATCCTGTCGGTACGAAAACCTAAGGACTTTAATTGTTCGGTTAATCCGTAGGACGCCGGTTCCGAAATCCGGCCTCCGGTTAATTGTTTTTCGCCAATATGTAACAAGCCGCTCAAAAAGGTTCCTGCCGTCAGAATCACTGCCTTTGCTGTCATTTTCACACCAAGGGCCGTTACAACGCCTGTTACCTTATCTTCCTCAATAATCAATTGCTTAACAGTATCCTGCCAAATATTCAGATTCGGAGTGTTTGAAATAATTTTCACCCACTCCTGTATAAACTGCGAACGATCGCTTTGTGAACGGGGACTCCACATTGCAGGCCCTTTCGAACGGTTCAGCATGCGGAACTGGATCGCGCTACGGTCGGTAACAATCCCCATCTGACCTCCCAGCGCATCAATTTCTCTGACAATCTGACCTTTTGCAATACCGCCTACAGCAGGATTACAGCTCATTTGTCCTATTTTGTTCATGTCCATGGTAATCAATAATGTTTTTGATCCCATATTAGCAGCCGCACAGGCTGCTTCATTTCCGGCATGTCCGGCGCCTATAACTATAACATCGTATGTAAAATCCATTTTTTGTCGAAAATTTAACCTGCAAAATTAAATAAATACCTGCATATACTGTTCTGTTTCCCTGCTGATTAGATATTTTTGATGAATATTTGCTAAAACAGATGTATTTGTCAGTAATTTGAGCCGATTGAATGTCAATATGACAGAAGATATCAGATGGCATATTAGTTGAAAAAGAATGACGGTTAAAAATAAACTAATAAATTAATTCAAAATAGTATGTCTAAAGGAAACATCGGGGTTACGAGTGCAAATATATTCCCCGTCATCAAGAAGTTTTTGTACAGCGATCATGAGATCTTTTTGCGCGAACTAGTATCCAATGCTGTCGATGCTACTCAGAAATTAAAAACGCTTACTTCGGTCGGTGAATTTAAAGGTGAGGTTGGTGAATTGAAAGTGTACGTAAGTGTCGATAAAAAGAAAGGTACGCTTACAATCAGCGATCGGGGAGTAGGTATGACGGCCGAAGAAATTGAAAAGTACATCAATCAGATTGCTTTTTCGGGAGCCGAGGAATTTCTTGAAAAATACAAAAATGATGCTCAGGCTATCATCGGACATTTCGGATTGGGATTTTATTCATCTTTTATGGTTTCCAAAAAAGTAGAGATTTTCACCCAATCGTATAAAGAAAATTCGGTTGCTCAACATTGGTCGTGTAAAGGAGATCCTGAATATACGCTCGAAGATACTATTAAATCGGAACGGGGAACCGATGTGGTTTTGCATATTGATGATGAAAACAAGGAGTTCCTGGAGGAGTCGAAAATAAAAGAACTGCTTACCAAGTATTGCAAATTTTTACCCGTTGAAATCGTGTTCGGGAAGGTAAAAGAATGGAAAGACGGAAAAGAAGTAGAAACCGGAAAAGACAATGTAATCAACAATACAGCACCTGCCTGGACTAAAAAACCGGCCGACCTGAAAGAAGAAGATTATACTGCTTTTTATCGCGAATTGTATCCGATGAGCGAAGATCCCTTGTTCAACATTCACCTGAATGTCGATTATCCGTTTAACCTTACCGGAATACTTTACTTTCCCAAAATAAAGAATAATATTGAATTACAGCGAAATAAAATTCAACTTTATTGCAATCAGGTCTTCGTAACCGAACATGTCGAAAATATCGTTCCGGATTACCTTACCCTCCTTCACGGCGTGATCGATTCACCGGATATTCCGCTCAATGTATCGCGTAGTTACCTGCAAAGCGACGCCAACGTAAAAAAGATATCCGGACATATTACAAAAAAAGTAGCCGATCGTTTGTCGGAAATTTTCAAAAATGATCGCCCCCAGTTTGAAGAAAAGTGGGACGACTTAAAGATTTTCATTCAATACGGAATGTTGAGCGAAGAAAAGTTTTACGAAAAAGCCGAGAAGTTTGCTTTGCTCAAAAATGTCGACGGAAAATATTTTACCTTCGACGAATACAAAGATCTTGTAAAAGAGCATCAAAAAGATAAAAACGGAGATTTGATTTACCTGTATACTACCAACAGGGATGAACAATACAGTTATATTCAGCATGCGAAAGACAAAGGTTACGACGTACTGATCATGGACGGCCAACTGGATGTGCACGTCGTAAGTCAGCTGGAGCAGAAATTCGAAAAAACCCGTTTTGTTCGTGTAGACGGGGATACGATTGACAAACTGATTCAAAAAGAGGATGTTGCTAAAGTTCAATTGTCTGATAATCAGAAAGATGAGCTTATAACAGTATTTAAATCGCAGCTACCGGTAATGGAGAAAGCGGAGTTTATTGTTGCTTTCGAGCATGTTTCGGCTACCGCCAATCCAGTATTTGTGACCCAGAATGAATTTATGCGTCGCATGAAGGAAATGTCGGCCATGCAGGGTGGAATGATGAGTTTCTACGGCGAAATGCCCGATAGTTATAACCTGGTTGTGAACACAGCCCATCCTGTGATTGAGCGGTTGATTGGAGACGAGGAGAAGGTGCTGGGAAGCGATTTACAGCCCATAATTGCCCAGGTATCGGAACTTGAAGCCAAACGTACGACGCTCAAAGATAGCCATAAAGATAAGAAAGACGAAGAAATACCGGCCGAAGAAAAAACCGAATTGGAAGATATTCAGAAGCAGATTGATGAATTGAAATCGAAAAAGGAAACCCTGCTATCGGGTTACGCATCGGAAAACAAACAAGTTCGTCAGTTGATCGACCTCGCACTGCTTGCCAATAATATGCTGAAAGGAGAAGCACTGGCTAATTTTGTCAAACGCAGTGTAGCTCTGTTAAGCTGATTGTCCTGTTAATACAATTACGAACGGCGCTCTGTGTACTATTGCAGAGCGTCGTTTTTTTATAGCTATCGGCTTCTTTCGAGCCGTGAGGCATCGAGTCGTAATAAAATAAACAAGAGCAGGGTAAATCCCCACAGCGACGAACCTCCATAACTGAAAAAGGGAAGAGGTATACCGATAACCGGCATTATTCCCAATACCATCCCTACATTGATCATCAGGTGGAAGAATAAAATACTGGCTACCGAATACGCATAAACGCGGTGGAAAGATTCTTTTTGCCGTTCGCCGATTTTCATAATCCGCATCAACAAGAGCCAGTAAATAATCAATACCAGGGCCGATCCCCAGAAGCCGTGTTCTTCGCCGACCGTACAGAAAATAAAATCGGTATCCTGTTCGGGCACGTATTTCAGTTTTGTTTGCGTCCCGTTTAAAAATCCTTTTCCCCACAAACCTCCCGAACCAATGGCAATCTTCGACTGATTTACGTTGTAACCGGCTCCGGTAGGATCGTCTTCCATATTGAGCAGCACTTTTATACGAATCTGATGGTGGGGTTCCAATACATGATTGAAAATCATGTCGGAGGCGTAAATAAACACCAGAGAACCGATGGAAATGAAGGCTACGGCAATGAGCTTCGGATAACGGCGTAAAATGCCCGTAAACGCCCAGTAAATGGCCGTGACGAGGCTGGTGCCGATGGCCACATCATTGTAATCGACCGGATACCATTTGTTGATGATCACGGATGCTACAATGACGAGAACAGAAAGACCGAGGAAGATCAGGCTTTCTTTTTTGTGCGGATGCGACGAGAAGGGTACAATAATCTGAATAAGCTGGATGATTGCGATAGCCCCCACTACTCCCCAGCTACCTTGTTCGTTGCCGATTGTTTCGATACTGAACCGGATTACGACTATAAACAAAACAATCGCCAGGGCTCCCAACAAGAGTACGATGCCCTTCATTCCTTCGCGGTAAAACATCAGTAAAAACGCCATAAATACCAATGCCGAACCTGTTTCCTTCTGAAGCAGAATAAGAACAAAGGGAATAAAAATGATAATTGCCAGCGGCAACATATCTTTCCAGGCTTTAATGCGGTAATTGTACTGGCTCATAAATTTTGCCAGCGCCAGCGCCGTAGCCATTTTAGCCAGTTCGGCCGGCTGAAAGCTCACCGGGCCAATCACAATCCAGGAGCGGGAGCCTTTGATATCGGGAGCCACAAAAATGGTCACTATAAGTAATACAATGGCTACTCCATAAAAAACGTAGGCAAAGTAATTGAAAATACGATGATCGAGCAGCAGTACGACTCCTCCCAGGGCCAGCGCCGTGATTATCCAAACAAATTGTTTTCCGGCGCGCTGATCGAACGACAGCACGCTGCCTTCGTAATCGAGTTCGTAGCTGGCGCCGTAGATACTAATCCAGCCCATGACTACCAGCAACAGGTAATAGACAACCGTGGTCCAGTCGAGTGTATATTGTATGTTATCGCGTTTTGACATCGGGATTGGTGGTTGAAGTGGCAATTTGATTAAAAAGTTCGACCCGTTCGATTTTACCTTTGAGGTATTGTTCGAGCATCATACTGGCAATGGGGGCAGCCCAGGTGGCGCCGAAACCGGCATTTTCGACCACCACGGCGATCGCTATTTTCGGGTTTTCGCGGGGGGCAAAACCCACAAACAGCGAATGGTCTTTTCCGCGGTTATTTTCTACGGTTCCCGTTTTACCGCACATGCTGATATCGGGCAATTTGTACCTGCGACCGGTTCCGAATTCAAAAACCCGCCACATCCCTTCGATCACGATCGGGAAATAGGCCGAATCGACCAGGGTTTCGTGCTTGCGAAGCTGCATGGTATCGTTGGCGTTTAAATGGGGGGTGATGTAATATCCCTTGTTGGCTATGGCAGCCATGCTGTTGGCCAGTTGAAGCGGAGTTACCAGCACTTCTCCCTGTCCGATCGATAACGAGCGGATGGTCATCGCGCGCCATCCAGTTTCGCCATAGTAGCGGTTGTAGTATTTTTGCGAAGGCACGTTGCCCGACGATTGTTCGAAAACGTCGCTGTCCTCAAATTTTCGGCCTATTCCAAAGCTTTTAATGGCGTCGACCCATTCCTGATAATGGCTCTTGAATTTGAGGTTTTTTTCTCCGTATCCTTCTTTTTCGATGGCGGCACGGAAAGCACTCCAGAAATAAGGATTACAGCTTTGTTCGATTGCGTTCAGAATCCCCACCGGCGAACCGTGTGAGTGGCTGCATTTGATGGGCGACGAAGCCGGTCCGTTGCACGAATAAAGTGTATGTTCCTTGATGCCGCCCATTTGCTGCAGCACCAGAGCCTGGATGGGTTTAAAGGTCGATCCCGGCGAATATTGCGCCTGGGTAGCTCTGTTCATCAGGGGTTTGGTAGGATCTTTCACCAATGCCGCATAATTGGCCGATCGTTGCCTTCCCACCAGCAGCGAAGGATCGAAAGCCGGATTGCTCACCATCGCCAGAATTTCGCCGGTAGAGGGTTCAATGGCCACAGCACTCCCTATTTTGCCGTTCATCAATTGTTCGCCAATTTTTTGGAGTTCAATGTCGAGCGTGAGGTATAAGTCGGTTCCGGCCTTGGGTGCCTCATCGGCTTCACCATCGCGATACCGGCCCTGGATACGCCCTTTGGAATCGCGGAGCAAAATCTCGACTCCCTTTACGCCTCTCAGCGCCGATTCGTAGGTAAATTCGACTCCGTCGCGGCCGGCATAATCGCCTTGTTTATAATAGGGATCCGATTCCAGTTTCCGCCGCGATACCTCGCCTATACTTCCCAGTATATGGGCACCATGCGGATAAGTATACTCGCGAAGGGTACGGTTTTGAATATAGAAGCCCGGGAATTTATACAGATTTTCCTGAAATGCCGCTACATCCTCAATATTCAACTGCGTCATGAATACCTGCGGAGTGTACGACGAATACCCGAGGTTCTTTTTTCGATCCTTGATTTCCAGCATCCGGTTATCGAAAAATTCCTTGCTTATATTCAGCGCTTTACAAAAATCAAGTGTATCCAGATCATGAATTTCACGCATAATCAGTGCCACATCGTAGGCAGGCTTGTTGTAAACCAGCAACTTGCTGTTGCGATCGTAAATCAGTCCGCGGGGAGGAAAGATGGTTTTTCGCAGGAAGGCATTGCTCTCGGCTCCCTGTTTATAGCGTGTTTCGAGAATTTGCAAATTAAACAGCCGGAAAATATATACAAGCACGACGACTGTAATCAAGGCACTGATTACCCATCTGCGGTTTTCAAGACGGTCGTTGATCATAGCTTCCCTTTTTTGAACGACTGAATACCCAGGAGAATGGTGATGGTAACAAAACTATTGAGCACTATTCGCATCAGAGTGATGCCGGCATCGTGGAAACTGAACACTTCCAGGAAGTAGAAGGCCGTATGATGAATGACCACCAACGAAATAAGGTATTTGACGAATGCGGCCACGCCAAAACTATGAAGACCCGGTACCGGGTTGGCTCCCTCTTCGACCGAAATAAAGGCATTGATAACCGGATTGCGCAGATAGGCTATAAGTACGGTGGCAAAGGCATGTACACCCGGAGTGTTGGTAAATGAATCGATAATGAGCCCTAATGCAAAACCCAGGATAAGGCTGATCCAACGCGGAAACCTGACGGGTAACAACAGGATAAACAGGATATAGATATAGGGATTGATGAACCCTGAAAAACGGATGTTGTTGAGTACAAACACCTGGATCAGAATTAACAGGATAAACCGCACTATGTTCTGTAGGAATATAATCATGATTATTGGCTGCTAACTGATTGTTCGAGCTTACGTTGTTCTTCGTAATTCAGGTAATTGATGACCCGTACATGCGATAGCGTTCTGAAATTGACCGCCAGCTTCACCCTGATGTTATAATACGCATCGCTCTCCTGAATAATGAAATCGTCGACCGTTCCGATTAAAATACCTTCGGGAAACGAGTAAGTATACCCGCTCGTTATCAGCGAATCGCCCAGCGAAAACTTAACGTGACGGGCAATATCGTTGAGTTTGGCAAAACGGTAGTCCTTGCCTTCCCAAACGATGGGGCCGGAATAGTTATTCTTTTTAAACTTACTGTTGATCTGAAGTTTAGGATTTAGAACCGGAATAACGACGGAATATTTTTCAGTTACTTTCGAGACGATACCCACCACTCCTTCTTCGTTTACCACTCCCATATCGACCCGGATCCCATCGCGCGAACCTTTGTTGAGCGTGATATAGTTCAGCATTTTATTGGTTGAGTTGTGGATAACCTTCGCGTAAATGTATGAAATTTCATTTTCGGGCTGCACGTATACCGGATTGGTTGAATCGCCCATCAGAGGTTTCAGGCTGTTCAACTGATTTTTCAACTCAATTATTTCGTTGTTGAGCCGGGTGTTTTCGTAAGCCAGCCCGTTGTTGGCCTGGCGAAGGTAGAAAAATTCGACAACCGAATTACTGATTTCGTACAACGAAGCCAGCACGGTATTACTGGATGAAAAAAACACGCTTTTCTGATAGCCGTTGTTGTTAACGATTAGCCCGAATGAGAGTAATTCCAGCAGGATAAACAGAATTACAACGCTGAATTTAATCAGAAAAGCGATGAGTTTCCTCATTATGTCATTTTCCTCCTTGTTGTATAGGGTTGAACAATTAACGGATCAGGAATCCGAAACGGTCGACATTTTTCAGGGCGATTCCGGTTCCACGTGCTACGGCACGCAGCGGGTCCTCGGCAATATGGAATTTGATGTTCAGTTTGTCGGAAAAGCGCTTGTCGAGCCCGCGCAATAAAGCACCGCCACCGGCCAGGTAAATTCCTTTTTCAACAATATCGGCATACAATTCGGGCGGGGTTTGCTCCAGGGCACTGAGGATAGCGGCTTCCATTTTCGAAATCGATTTCTCGAGGCAATGGGCAATCTCCTGGTACGATACAGGCACCTCCATGGGCAAAGCCGTCATACGGTTCGGGCCACGGACGATATAGTCTTCCGGAGCATCTTCCAGATCGGTAAGGGCTGCCCCCACATTGATTTTTATCATTTCGGCCGTACGTTCGCCGATTTTAATATTATGCATCCGGCCCATGTATTCCACGATATCGGCCGTCAGATCGTCGCCGGCAATACGGATCGATTTATTCGAGACGATACCGCCCAGCGAAATTACCGCGATTTCGGTGGTGCCTCCGCCGATATCCACGATCATACATCCGGTAGGGGCTTCCACGTCGATGCCGATACCGATAGCCGCAGCCATCGGTTCGTAAATCATGTATACCTCACGGCCGCCGGCATGCTCGCTCGAGTCGCGAACGGCACGAATTTCGACTTCGGTACTGCCCGATGGGATACACACCACCATCTTCAGCGAAGGGGTGAATAAGTAATTCTTGGTCGGAATCATTTTGATCATTCCGCGAATCATGAGTTCGGCAGCGTAGAAATCGGCAATGACGCCATCGCGCAACGGACGCACCGTGCGGATGCCTTCGTTTTCCTTGCCCTGCATCTGGCGTGCTTTTTCGCCAATGGCAATGAGCTTGTCGGTACGTTTGTCGAGTGCCACCACCGAAGGTTCGTCGACTACAATTTTATCGTTATGGATGATGATGGTATTGGCTGTTCCTAAGTCAATGGCTATCTCCTGTGTAAATGAAAAAAGTCCCATATGGTTGATGCTTGATTTTTAATGTTTGAAGTGTCTGATTCCCGTGGTTACCATCGACAATCCGTTGGTATCGCACGAATGAACCGAATCCTGGTCCTTGATCGATCCGCCGGGCTGAATCACGGCCGAGACACCAGCTTTAGCTGCAATTTCGACACAGTCGGGGAAAGGGAAGAAGGCATCGGAGGCCATCACGGCTCCGTTGAGGTCGAAACCGAAGTCGGCCGCCTTGGCGATCGCTTGCTTCAGGGCGTCTACGCGTGAAGTCTGACCAACGCCGCTCGAACACATCTGTTTGTTTTTAGCCAGTACGATGGCGTTCGATTTGGTATGTTTTACAATTTTATTGGCAAACAGCAGGTCGTCGATTTCCTGTTGCGACGGAGTTTTGGCGGTTACGACCTTCAGGTCGTTTTCGGTTTCAACTCCGGTATCCTTGTCCTGCATCAGCACGCCGTTGAGCAGCGAGCGGAACTGGCGGGTGCGCAGTTTGTTTTCTTTCAGGATAAGAATGATGCGGTTTTGTTTTTGCGAAAGAATTTCGAGTGCTTCGAAATCGTAGTCGGGAGCAATGATGACCTCGAAGAACAGCTTGTGAATTTCGGCAGCAGTAGCTTTATCCACCACGGCATTGGTAATCAGTACGCCGCCGAAGGCCGAAACCGGATCGCCGGCCAGCGCATCTTTCCAGGCTTCGAGCAGCGAAGGTCGCGAAGCGATACCGCAGGCGTTGTTGTGCTTGAGAATCGCGAAGGTAATATCTTCGAAATCGTTGATCAGGTTCACCGCGGCATCGATATCGAGCAGGTTGTTGTACGAGATTTCCTTGCCCTGAAGTTGCTCGAACATAGCTTCGAACTTGCCGAAGAACACTCCTTTCTGGTGCGGATTTTCGCCGTACCGCAATACTTTCGAATCGTTTTCCGAGCAACGGAAATGCGACTCATCTTCCTGATCGAAGTAATTGAAGATGGCCGAATCGTAGGCCGACGAAACGGCAAAGGCTTCGCGGGCAAACCATCGGCGTTCCTCGAGGGTGGTTTCGGCCCCGCTTTCGTCGAGAATATTCAACAGCGGTTCGTATTGGTTCTGGGAGGCGACAATTACCACATCGCTGAAGTTTTTTGCCGCGGCACGAATAAGTGAAATGCCGCCAATATCGATTTTTTCGATAATGTCGGCTTCATCGGCGCCGGCAGCTACCGTAGCTTCGAAGGGGTATAAATCGACAATCACCAGGTCGATTTCGGGAATATCGTATGCTTCGATCTGCTGCTGATCGGCATCCAGCGCCCGACGGGTGAGTATTCCGCCGAACACTTTCGGATGAAGGGTTTTTACCCGGCCGCCCAAAATGGAGGGATAGCCGGTGAGGTCCTCGACGGCCCGGCAGGGGATATTCAACGATTCGATGAAGGTTTGCGTACCGCCGGTGGAAATAAATTCCACACCTTCAGCATGAAGTTTTTGAATAATAATGTCTAACTTATCTTTATGATATACAGAGACTAAAGCTTTTTTTATACGTTTTTTATTCATTCTGCTGATCGCTACAATTTTAGTCTGCAAAGCTACGAAAAAATGTTTGTAACTACAAAAGGAAAATTTTAGTGCTGGTCTGCTGTCGTTTTTACTGAAAATGAAAGTATTTATCGGAAATGAATGTGAAAAAAGTGTTACTTTTGCGACAAATGCTATTCAGTTTTTCTGATTTGCTCTATACATATCCTTCAATACATGTTTTGAAATGAAAGTAAATCTGATTTTTATTATTTTTTGTGGACTGTGGGTCGCACCGCTCACCGCTCAACAGTACGACCAGTTTTTTACTACTCAAAGCTGCCGGGTCGATGTACACTTTTCGGGTAACACCAGGGAAATGAATGTATATCTGGAGAAGATCAAACAGGAACCTTACTGGGGCGGCAGAGTATCGGATCTTACTCCCATGAATGTACCCGGCGATTTCAGGTTCACCGTCACGGATAGTGCAACTAATCAATTGATTTACACCGATGGATTTAATACTCTGTTTCGTGAATGGCAAACAACTCCCGAAGCAGAAAAAGTAAATAAAAGTTTTGAAAATACTGTTGTTTTTCCATTTCCCAAAACAACGGTAAGGCTATGCATCGAACGCCGAACCGGATTCAACAGCTGGGAGCTTTTGTTGGCAGTAATGATTCGTCCCGACGATGCCTTGATCCAGCGAACGGGAAAGTTGAAAGTCCCGGTCAAGGTGCTTCGCAAACCTTCACAACCTTCTGAAGCAGTGGATATTGCGATCATCGGTGAAGGGTATACCGCCGGTGAGCTTAAAAAATTTTATCGTGAAGCCGATCGGTTGGCTGGTTATATAGTGAGTCACGAACCCTTTAAAACGTACAAATCGCGGCTTAATTTTTATGCCGTCGGTGCACTTTCGAATGAGACGGGAGTTTCGAAGCCACACGAAGGAAAATGGAAAAACTCGGCTCTCGGAGCTCATTATCACACGTTTTACTCACCGCGTTATCTCACTTCGCCCCGGCATTTCCTCATTCGCGATTATGCTTCGGCGGTGCCTTATGATGCAATTTACATCTTAGTGAATACCGATGAATATGGTGGTGGCGGAATCTATAATTTTTACGCGCTGACTTCGGCCCGGGGTCGCGATGCACGGGCGGTGACGGTGCACGAGTTCGGACATTCGTTTGCCGGGCTGGCCGATGAGTATTTTTACGAAGGGGGGGATGCGCTCGATGGGATGTATCCGTTGCACGAAGAGCCGTGGGAACCCAATATTACCACGCTAAAGCATTTTGAGCACAAGTGGCTGGCCGATTTACCGGAAGGAACTCCGGTGCCTACTCCGTTGCCGGAGGATTCGGCGGCAGCGAATCCGGCCGCTGTTCCGGCCTCACAATCGACTTCCTTGCTCGGGGTGTACGAGGGGGGAGGTTATAAAACCAAGGGGATTTACCGGCCCACACCCGATTGCCGGATGAAAACCAATAAGGCGGCCGAATTTTGTCCGGTGTGTGTCAAGGCGGTGGAAGCCCGGATCAGGTTGCTGACCGGAGCCTTGTAACGCCCCTGTCCATAAAAGTTGAAGACCCCGGTCCGTTAAGCTAATCCGGATCTTTTTCGGTAAGGTATTTCCAGTACCGGCGCGGCAGGTGTTGCCGGTGCAGTTTCGGGTTGATGCGTTCTCTGATGGTAATGGCTTTGAAGTACCGTTTCCACAGCCGCTGGTACAGTACTTCGTTTTCGGCCAGCAAGTGGTCTTTCACCTTCCCGCGGTCGAACAGTTCCGATTCGGTAAAACTCATTTCGGTTACCTGCCGGGTGTCGGAATACATCCCGTAGTTGCGCTTCAGATCGTAAATGATAAACTGTTGGTCGGCATACCGGTCCCGAAAATGCGTGATGATGAGCGGGAGTACATTGTGGTCGGGTTCGATGGCCGCGAAATAGGTATCGTCGGAGGTTTTCTGAAACCGCACAAATTCGATCATTCGTTGCTTTTCGCGACTGGTTTTCAGGGCGATCTGCCGCAGCTGCAACACATCGTCGTCGGCAAAATTGGTAGCTATGGAATGGGGCGAATCGATGGTTTTGCGGATGTAGCGAAAAATCACTTCGTCGGCACCGGGCAATTCCGAAAGCCAGGCATAACTGATCATGTTCAAGGTATTTTTATCCACTTTTTTTTCCAGCGATTTCCATACCCGCTCCGATTTTTCGGGATCGGTAATCACCGTGTGGGTCCCCTCGCAAAACAGCGGTTCCGGCTCGTCGGGCAGGAGCAACCGATGGGGAAAGGTTTTGCGAAGGTAAGCATCGAAAATTGCGGTGAGAAGGCCTTCGAAGGATTTGTCGTAATGGAATACTATCATTGTATACGCGGTTAACCGTGCAAGTTGGGTTACCAGTCGAATTGTATTTCGAGTTGCGAACTGTCGGGCTTTTTACCGGTTAGTTTCCGGCGGACATATTCGGGCGAGGTTTCGTGTACCGTACGAATGGCCAGTTCCTTACAGGTAATAAAATACTGGGCTTTTTTCATCACCACGCCTATCTTTTTCAGGTCGGCCGTACCGAGTTTCCCGAATCGCCGGGCCATCACGATAGTATTGGCCGACTTTACCCCCACCCCCGGAATACGCAGCAATAAAGCGTAATCGGCGGTGTTTACATCCACCGGGAAAGCCTCGGGATGCCGGAGCGCCCACGACAGTTTCGGATCGAGTTCCAGCTCGAGGTTGGGGTAGCGGTCGTCCACAATTTCATCGACCTTAAAACCATAAAAACGCAGCAGCCAGTCGGCCTGGTACAGCCGGTGTTCGCGAACCAGCGGCGGTTGCCGGAGCATAGGCAGCCGCTCGTCGTTGGTATTCACCGGGATATAGCCCGAATAATACACCCGTTTCATACCGGGTTTAGCGTAGAGCATATCGGTGGTGTGCAGGATCTGGTTGTCGGTTTCGTCGGTGGCGCCGATAATCATCTGCGTGCTTTGTCCGGCAGGTGCAAACTTGCGTAACTTAGGCGCATTTTTCCGCAATTCGGCATTTTCGAGCATGCCCTGCTGAATAAATTCCATGGGTTTAAACACACTTTCGTGGTTTTTTTCGGGAGCCAGCAGTTTCAGGTTTTTCTCGGTGGCGATTTCGATGTTGACACTCAGGCGGTCGGCATACAAACCGGCCTCATGCACCAGCGCTTCGCTGGCCCCTGGAATGCTCTTGAGGTGGATGTAGCCGTTGAAGCGGTGCGTGGTGCGCAACTCGCGCGCAACCCCTACCAGTCGTTCCATCGTGTAATCGGGATTGTTGATAACTCCCGAACTCAGGAAAAGTCCTTCGATGTAGTTGCGGCGGTAAAATCCGATGGTAAGATCGACCAGTTCCTCCACCGAAAAAGCAGCCCGTCTCACATCATTACTCCGGCGGTTTACGCAATAGGCACAATCGTAAATGCAATAGTTGGTAAGCATTATTTTCAGCAACGACACGCAGCGTCCGTCCTCGGTAAAACTGTGGCAGATTCCCCAGCCCGCGGTATTCCCGATTCCGCCCGCGGTTTTCGCACGGGTAACGCCGCTCGATGCGCACGAAACATCGTACTTCGCCGATTCGGCAAGAATTTCCAGTTTGGAGAGCAGGTTGGGATTCATTTGGCTGATTATCAGTAGTGTTTGTGGATCATGCTAAGCATTAAGCAGCCTCGCAAAAATAGCAATTTCCAGGCATCGGCAATGTTAATGTTGAAAAATAATATTTTTAACAGATGATAAAATCGGATAACTTTTTAAAAGTTAGGGTACAATGTGAATCGTCGCATCAAAACTTTAACTATTTTAGCAGGCTGTTCACAATTTAACAAGATGTTTTAAAAATATTCAATTGAATTACCATGACTAAGGTTTCAAAAATTATTGTGTTTTCGTTGCTGGGAGTTTTACTCGCCGGGATAATATTTTACCCGAAAATCGGCCGGCTGATTAAAAAGGAGGAAGCGGTTGCCGAAGTTAAAGGCGGTGGGAAAAGCGGCGGTCAGGGAAAACAAAAGCTGAGTGTGAATGCCTTAATCCTGAAACACCAGTCGATGCAGGATGTGTTTCGTACCAAGGGTCAGCTTATTCCCGACGAAGAGGTGGATCTGTCGTTCGAAGCTTCGGGCAAAGTAACGGGGATTCATTTCAAGGAGGGAACCTATGTGACCAAGGGCACTTTGCTGGCCAAGGTCAACGACCAACCGCTCCAGGCCGAGCTCAAAAAGCTCGAAGCTCAGATTCCGCTGGCCCGCGAGCGGGTGAGCCGGCAGCGTACATTGCTCGAAAAAGATGCGGTAAGTCAGGAAACCTACCAGGCTGTAACCACCGATCTTGAAAAATTGTCGGCCGACATCGAACTGGTAAAAGCCCGTATTCGTCAAACTGAATTAAGAGCTCCGTTCGATGGAGTGATCGGGTTGCGAATGGTGAGCGAAGGCGCCTATGCTTCCACCGGAACGGTGGTAGCCCATCTCACCAAAGTATCGCCCCTGAAAATCGAGTTTTCGGTCAACGAAAAGCAAGCCAACGAAGTGAGTCCCGGCACTATCATTCAGTTCACCGTCGAAAACGATCCTACTACCTACCGCGCCCGGGTGTATGCCATCGAATCGAAACTCGACGAAAAGACCCTTTCTCTGAAGGCACGGGCCATTTACGATAATCCCGGCGGCAGGTTGAAGCCCGGCCGTTCGGCTTCCATCGAAATTATCCTGAAAGAAATCAACGATGCCATCGTGATTCCCAGTATTGCCTCGGTGGCCGAGATGGGGCGCGACTATGCCTATGTGTACAAAGCAGGAACAGCCAAACAGGTGTTTGTGAAGAAAGGTTTGCGTACGGCCTCGTCTATCCAGATCACCGACGGGTTACAGGCCGGCGATACGGTGCTGGTCACCGGTGTGATGCAGCTGCGCGATGGAAGTGAGGTAGAAATTCAGCAAATTCAGTAAGCCTATGAACCTGTCCGAACTTAGTATACGCCGACCGGTACTGGCCACGGTGTTTATTCTTATCATTGTATTGCTCGGTGTAATCGGTTATACCTACCTTGGAGTACGCGAATATCCGAATGTCGACAACCCGATTATCAACGTGTGGGTGTCGTATCCCGGGGCCAATGCCGAAGTAATTGAAAAACAGATTACCGAACCGCTCGAACAAAATATCAACGGGATCCCGGGAATTCGTTCGCTTACGAGCTCCAGCCGCCAAGGGTCGAGCAGCATTACCGTCGAGTTTGAGTTGAGCGTCGATCTCGAAACGGCGGCCAACGATGTGCGCGACAAAGTATCGAGGGCGCAGCATTACCTTCCGCGCGACTGCGACCCGCCCACTGTTTCGAAGGCCGATGCCGACGCGAATCCTATTATTCAGATTACCGTGCAGAGCGAACAGCGTTCGCTGCTCGAGCTCACCGAAATTGCCGAGCTCACCGTCAAAGAACAGCTGCAAACCATCCCGAACGTGAGTGCCGTGGAAATCTGGGGTGAGAACCGGTACTCGATGCGGTTGTGGCTCGACCCGGTGAAGATGGCGGCCTACGACATCACTCCCATGGATGTGAAAAATGCCATCGATCGCGAAAATGTGGAATTACCCTCGGGGAGCATCGAAGGCGATAAAATCGAGATGACCATTCGCACCCTGGGATTGATGGAAACACCCGAGGAATTCAACAACCTGATTATAAAGGAAGATAATTACCGTATCGTGCGTTTTGGCGATATCGGAACGGCCGAGCTGGATCCCGAGAACCGGAAGAATATTCTCCGCCTCAATGGAGTGCCCATGGTGAGTACGGTGATTATTCCTCAACCCGGGGCCAACCAGATCGATATTTCCGACGAAGTGCAGCGGAGGTTGAAATCGATGCAGAAAGACCTGCCCGACGATGTGGTGACGCAGATTGCTTTCGACAACACACGGTTTATCCGGGCCTCCATTAACGAGGTATACGAGACCATTGTTGTGGCTTTCCTGCTGGTGATTGTCATTATTTTTATGTTCCTGCGCGACTGGCGGGTAACGCTCATCCCGGTAGTGGTGATTCCTGTTTCGCTGGTGGGAGCCTTCTTTATCATGTACGTAGCCGATTTCTCGATCAATGTATTGTCGATGCTGGCCGTGGTGCTGGCCGTGGGCTTGGTGGTCGACGATGCCATCGTGGTAACCGAAAATATTTACCTGAAAATTGAAAAAGGAATGACTCCGCTACAGGCGGGTATCGACGGATCCAAAGAGATTTTCTTCGCTGTTATTTCTACCACCATTACCCTGGTTTCGGTGTTTTTTCCTATCGTTTTCCTCGAAGGAATGACGGGCCGGCTGTTCCGCGAATTCAGTATCGTGGTTTCCGGAGCGGTGATTATATCGTCGTTTGCGGCGTTGACTTTCACGCCGATGCTATCGACCAAATTACTGAAACGGAAAGAGAGGCACAATTGGTTGTACGAAAAGACCGAACCGTTTTTTGTGTGGATGAACACCTCGTTTGAAAACGGGCTTACCCGGTTTATGAAGCGGAAATGGATTGCTTCTGCCATTGTTTTACTTTCGTTTGTGTTAATTGTTGTGCTTTGGAAAACACTACCCGAAGAGATGGCGCCGTTGGAGGACCGTTCGCAGGTGATGATACGGACGTCGGCACCGGAAGGAGCAACCTACGAATTCGTGCGCGATTATACCGATAAGATTGCTTATATCGTGGACAGCATTGCTCCGGAGCGTGAGTCGAACATCAGTATCGTGCGTTCGGGTTTCGGGATGGTGCGGGTACTGCTTCCCGACCTGCGCGAGCGGGAGTATACACAGATGGATGTGGCCGATAAGTTGGGAGCGGCAGTGCGGAAAGAGACAGAAGCCCGCGCTTTTGTGCAGCAGCAGTCCACCTTTGGCGGCCGGCGATCGTCGATGCCCGTGCAGTATGTGTTGCAGGCCACCTCGCTCGACAAACTCGAAAAGCATATCCCGCTGTTCTTGCAAAAAGTAAACGAGAGCCCGTTGTTCCAGATGGCCGATGTGAATCTGAAGTTTACCAAGCCCGAAACACGCATCTACATCGATCGCGATAAAGCTACCCTGTTGGGAGTAAGCACGCGCGATATCGGACAGACCCTGCAATACGCACTCAGCGGACAGCGGATGGGTTACTTCTACATGAACGGAAAGCAATACCAGATTCTGGGCGAAATCAACCGGCAGCAGCGCAACACGCCTCTGGATCTGAAAACGATTTACCTGAAAAACCGCGACGGGGAGATGATTCAGATGGATAACCTGGTGGAACTGAAAGAAACAGTGGCGCCACCGCAGTTGTACCGCTACAACCGTTTCAGCTCGGCTACCATTTCGGCGGGACTGGCCCCCGGCGTTACGCTGGGCGATGCCCTCGACGAGATGGATGTGATTGCTAAAGAAACCCTGGATGAAACGTTCCGTACGGCGCTGGCCGGCGATTCGAAGGATTTCCGCGAGAGTTCGTCCAGTCTGATGTTTGCCTTCCTGCTGGCGCTGGTGCTTATTTATCTGGTGCTGGCAGCTCAGTTCGAAAGTTTCAAGGATCCGATGATCATCATGCTTTCGGTGCCCCTGGCCCTTACCGGAGCGTTGGTGTTTATGTGGGCGGCCGGTATCACCATGAATATCTTCAGTCAGATCGGGCTTATCATGCTCATCGGGCTGGTGGCCAAAAATGGTATTCTGATCGTGGAGTTTGCCAATCAGCGGCAGGAAGCGGGGATGAACAAACTGGCGGCGGTTACCGGAGCGGCAGTGCAGCGCTTGCGCCCCATTCTGATGACCAGTTTTTCGACCGTGCTCGGATTGTTACCATTGGTGTTTGCATCGGGCGAAGGAGCCAACGGACGCATTGCCATGGGAACTGCCGTGGTTGGCGGCATGATCGTTTCTACCTTCCTCACCATGTTTATCGTTCCATCCATCTATTTCCTGTTGGCCACCAACCGGAAAAAGTAAGTAATAATGTACAGTGAAATATGAAAAAATATCGTCTTCTTTTTGCCGGGCTACTGTGGGCGACGCTGACCTACGGTGGTGTACCCGTATCGCTCGGTGAGCTGATTGAAAAAGGCCTGCAACACAATTACCAGCTCCGGATAGCACGCAATGAGCAGCAGATTGCCGATAACAATGCCACGCCCGGCAATGCGGGGATGCTTCCCACCCTCGATGTGAGCGGGAATTTCGGAGGAACTGAATACAACAATGCCCAGTTTCCCGCCGACGGCAGTGCTGCTACCAAAGTCAGCGGAGTAAGCAATACGAATCTGTCGGCTGCGGCAAACGTGAACTGGACGCTCTTCGACGGCTTTAACATACAGGCAACGTATTCGAAGCTAAAGGCATTGCAGCAGGCCGGAGCCTTGCAAACCCGCATGGAGATCGAAAGCTATGTGGCCGATTTGTCGGCAGCCTATTACGATCTGGTGCAGCAAACCATCCGTATCAACAACCTGAAATCGGCCGTGCGTTTGTCGAAAGAACGCTTACGCATTGTGGAGGCCCGTTACAATATCGGTAACCTTTCGCGGCTCGACCTACAACAGGCGCGCGTCGATTTTAATACCGACAGTTCGCGGTTGATCCGCCAGCAGGAAGTGCTTCATACCGTGAAAGTACGGTTGAACCAGCTGGTCGCTCACGACGAAGTGGAGCGTGATATCGAACCTGCCGATACCCTGATCGCCGTTGAAAGCCTGCTTAATAAGGAGCAGCTGTGGTCGGCCCTGCAACAGCAGAATACTTATCTGCAACTGGCCGAAAAAGAGAGGAATATAAAGGCTCTGGAGTTACAGTCGGCCCGCAGCAGCAATTATCCCTACCTGAAAGTAAACGCAGGGTATGGCTACTACGAAAACCGTTACGAATACGGTCAGAACAAACTGCAGAACAACCTGGGTATTAGTTACGGGCTTACGCTCGGATACACTATCTTCGATGGATTTAACCGCTCGCGCCGCCAGAAAAACGCCCGACTTCAGCTTACCAACCAGGAACTGATGGTGGAGCAGTTGCATCTTTCGCTGAAAAGCGATTTCTCCAACCTGTGGATGGCCTACAACAACAACCTGGGACTCAAAGCGCTTGAACAGGAGAATCTGTCGCATGCCCGCGAGAACTACGCCATTGCCATTGAGCGCTATAAACTCGGCGAACTGTCGGGGATAGAGTTGCGAGAAGCACAAAACAGTCTTCTGGATGCCGAAGAACGGCTCGTACAGGCAGCTTATACTACCAAGCTCTGCGAAATTTCGCTGTTGGAGATCAGCGGAGGATTGCTTTCCCGGATCGCATCGAGGTAAAATCTTTTCAAAAAGCTCCCTGCCGGGGGGCTTTTTTTTCTGTAACAGCTACCGATATGAATTATTTTCTTATTTTTGCGAATTAATAAATAGTAACAGTTAACAAATGGCACAAAAATTTTCAAAAGCTTTCTGGGTGGCCAACTCGGTAGAATTACTCGAGCGGCTTGCCTATTACGCGGTATTTATTGTAATTACACTCTACCTTTCCAATGTGTGGGGTTTTTCGGATATTGAAGCCGGGATCATATCGGGATCGTTCTCGGCGATGCTGTATCTGTTACCTACCTTTGCCGGTGCCATTGCCGATAAAATAGGATTCCGTTCGTCGATTATTCTGGCTTTCCTTTTACTGACACTGGGTTACGGAGGTCTCGGATTGTTGCCTACCATGCTCGAAGGAGCGGGATTGGTGACTTACGATATGCAAACCACTTTTTACGGGCTCGATACCAGTCCGCTGCGGTGGAGCATTGTGCCGGTGCTGGTACTCATCGTTATCGGAGGTTCGTTTATTAAGGCCGTTATTTCCGGCACCGTAGCCCGCGAAACCACTTCCGAAACACGCGCGGCAGGGTACTCGATCTTTTATATGATGGTGAATATCGGAGCCTTTACCGGAAAAACGGTGGTAGACCCGCTGCGCAAAAGCATGGGCGACCTCGGGTTGGTGTACCTTAACTTTTTTTCGGCAGCGATGACGTTGCTGGCGCTCATAGCCGTATTCTTTTTTTATAAATCGACCCATATCGAAGGAAAAGGCAAGAGTTTCCGCGAAATTCTGGTAGGCATGTGGAAAGTAATGACCAATGCCCGGCTCATCATTCTGATTCTTATTATTTCGGGCTTCTGGATGATCCAGAGTCAGATGTATGCCACCATGCCCAAGTACGTGATCCGCATGATTGGCGAAGACGCATCGCCGGGTTGGTATGCCAACGTAAATCCGCTGGTGGTGTTCCTGCTGGTCAATTTTATTACTTCGTTTATGAAGAAGCGAACCGCACTGACTTCCATGACCATCGGGATGCTCATCATTCCGCTTTCGGCCCTGGTAATGGCCGGCGGTACGCTGATAGATTCCGAAAATATCTGGGGTCTGCATCCGGTAGCCTTTATGATGATCATTGGGATTGCCATGCAAGCAGTAGCCGAATGCTTTATTTCGCCTCGTTTCCTGGAATACTTTTCGCTTCAATCGCCCAAAGGAGAAGAAGGGCTTTACCTTGGATTCAGCCATTTACATTCGTTTTTTTCGTATTTATTTGCCTTCGGACTTTCGGGTTTTCTGTTGGAGAAATACGTTCCCGACCCCAAGGGATTCGATACGGTGGAAGCGTATGCCAAAGCAACCGAGAATGCGCATTATATTTGGTTCGTGTTCGTAGCGATCGGGTTAATTTCGGCAGTAGCGCTGCTTCTTTACGGTTATATCACCCGCAGGATAGATAAAAAGAAGGCATCAATTTAACGATATGGCTATGAAACAGGATCCGTTTATGCAACGAAGTTTGTATCCCGAGGAATCGCTTTTGAGGGAGATACAGCGTCAGGCACAGCTAACCATCGGATTGCCCTGTGAAAACCCGGTGGCCGAGACCCGGCTGGCGCTTACTCCCGAAGGAGTGGCGTTGGTTGTGGAAGAGGGTCACACCGTATTGGTCGAACGTGGTGCGGGTTTGCCGATGTCGTATACCGATTTGCAGTACAGCGAAGCCGGAGCGGTCATTGTGGATTCGAAAGCGGAGGTTTTCGCTTCGGATATCGTACTGAAGATCGCTCCGCCGACTACCGACGATTTGTTGTTGATGAAGCCGGGTCGATCGGTGTTTTCGATGTTGCAGCTTTCCAATTTCTCGGCCGACACCTTGAAGCTGATGGCCTCGAAGAAGCTCAATGCACTTGCTTACGAGCTTATCAAGGATGAACAAAAAGCGTTTCCGGTGATCAATACCCTGGCCGAACTGGAAGGGGCTTCGGCTATTTCGGTGGCTTCGGAACTGATGAGTAATACCGCCGGAGGCAAAGGAGTGCTGCTGGGAGGTGTAGCCGGTATATCGCCTTCGGAGGTGGTGATACTGGGCGCCGGTCTGGCCGGTTCGGTGGCTGCACGTACGGCGTTGGCGCTGGGCGCTACGGTTAAAATTTTCGATCACGATATTAACAAACTTCGTAAAATACAACATTACCTGGGGCAGCAGGTATTTACTTCGGTGATTCATCCCGCGGTGCTGTTCAAGGCTCTCGCCTCGGCCGATGCGGTAATAGGAAACCTGCGCTACATAAATGGCTGCGAGCGGTTTATGGTATCGGAAGAGTTGGTGAAAACCATGAAGCAGGGCGCTATCATTGTCGATCTGAGCGTGGACCAGGGCGGGTGTTTCGAGACCTCCGAATGCCGTAACTTATCGGATCCGGTGTACGACCGGTATGGTATACTTCATTATTGCATTCCGAATATTTCGGCGAGGGTCGGACGTACCAGTTCCATGGCGCTGAGCAATATCTTCGCTCCGATGCTTTTAAAGATCGGCAATTCGGGAAGTGTCAAACAAGCGGTCGGCGAAAGTTCGGGTTTCCGCAACGGGGTGTATATGTACGGAGGCATACTGGTAAACAGGTTGATTGCCGATTATTTCGGATTACCGTCCAATGAGATCGGTCTTTTTTTAGCAGGATATTAGTAGAAAGGAAAATGTATGGAGCCGGACCAGAAAAATGTGGAATTAACCGAGGATGAACTGATTCAACAAGAGTTTGACGCCCTGCTGAACGATTATCTGAATTCGCCGCACCGAAAAAAGGTGGAATTGATCACCAAGGCATTCAATTTTGCCAAGGCAGCCCACAAAGGCATTCGCAGACGATCGGGCGAACCGTATATAATGCATCCCCTGGCCGTTGCCCGCATAGTTTCGTCGGAAATAGGCATGGGGTCCACTTCCATTTGTTCGGCGCTGCTTCACGATGTGGTGGAGGATACCGATTACACGGTGGAGGATATTGCGAATCTGTTTGGTCCTAAGATCGCGCAGATTGTCGAGGGACTCACGAAAATATCGGGAGGTGTTTTTGCCGAACATGCCTCGGCACAGGCCGAAAATTTCCGTAAGCTGGTGCTTACCATGTCGGAAGATATCAGGGTGATTCTGATTAAAATCGCCGACCGTTTGCATAATATGCGTACGCTCGGTTCGATGCCGCCGGCCAAACAATACAAAATAACGGGCGAGACCCAGTATATTTACGCTCCGCTGGCGCATCGCCTGGGATTGTTCCGTATCAAAAATGAACTCGAAAACCTGAGTTTCAAGTACGAGCATCCCGAAACGTTTGCCCGCATCGAAAAGCAGCTGGCCGATAATGAGCAGGAGCGCACCCGTTTTTACGATGAGTTTACGAAACCGATTTCCAACCGGCTGACCGAGCAGGGCTGGAAATTCTGGTATAAAGCCAGGGTAAAGACGGTATATTCGATCTGGAAGAAAATGACGACGCGTAATATTTCCTTCGAGGAAGTATTTGATATCATGGCTTTACGCATCATCTTTACTCCGCGTGAGGGATTGACCGAAAAGGAACAGTGCTGGATTGTATACTCGGCTATCACGGCTATTTATAAACCGCACCCCGACCGCATCCGCGACTGGGTGAGCAACCCGAAGGCGAATGGTTACGAAGCGTTGCATGTGACGGTGATGGCTCCGGGAGGGCGATGGGTGGAAATTCAGATCCGTACCGAACGGATGAACGATATTGCCGAGAAAGGGTTGGCAGCTCACTGGAAATACAAATCGGGCGAGGGCGAAAACGAGTCGGAACTCGATAAATGGATGAAAACCATCAAGGAATTGCTCGAGAATCCCGAACCTAATGCCATCGATTTTATCGATACCTTCAAATTAAACTTATTCGCATCCGAAATTTTTGTATTTACCCCTAAGGGTGAGATTAAAACGATTCCGCAAGGATCGACAGCACTCGACTTTGCGTATGCCATTCACTCCGATTTGGGCGAACATTGTATCGGAGCAAAAGTAAATCACAAATTGGTGCCGTTGAGTCATACCCTGCAAAGTGGCGATCAGGTGGAAATCCTCACTTCCAAAAAGCAACAGCCACAGCCCGAATGGATTGAATACGTAACCACCGCTCGTGCCAAGGCAAGGCTCAGGGTGTATTTCAAACGAGAGGAAAAAAACCTGATTGCCGATGGACAAAAGAAGGTCGAACAGGCGTTGCTCGATCTGCAGAAGAAAAACGATAATGAAACCCTGTTGAAGGTGATGAAGTATTTTGATTTTACCAATCGAAATGCGTTCTATCTGCAGGTTGGTTTGGGAAAAATCAAACTCGACGACCTGGGCCAGACTGTTTTCAAACCCAAAAGCGTGTTTACCAAATACCTTCGCATCCCGTTTGTAACACCTTCCGGAAAAACGGCGCCCGAGCAACCCGAAGTGGTGCCTTCGACGCGGGTCGACCGCAAAAAGACCTTCGTTCTCCGCGAGGAAAATGCCGGCGTGACCTACCGTCTGGCTCCTTGTTGCAAACCAATCCCGGGCGACGATGTGCTGGGCTATGTCGACGAAAACGAAATTGTGATTGTACACCGGCGCGAATGTGCCGCCGCCGCCAAGTTAAAATCAAATTTCGGCAACAACCTCGTTTCGGCCAAATGGGCAACCCACAAAACGCTTACCTTCAATGAAGTGCTCGAAATACGGGGGATCGATAAGAAAGGCGTTTTAATACAGATTCTGCATGTCATATCGGAACAATACGGCGTAAACATCAGTAAAATACATATAGAAACCAATGCCGGAATTTTTGTCGGCCAGTTCTATATTTATGTTCACGACAAACATGAAATCGAAACCCTGGCCAAAAATATCAATAAGATTAAAGAGGTGAACTCCACCCAACGGATTTTGTCCTGAACAGGCTGATGCTTCGTCCCCCCGCTTAGGGTTGAGTCGGCCGCAGGTGAATTGCCGGGAGCAACCGGGGTGCAACGAGGTTTACCGGACCCTGATGGCCCCGTCGTTTTTCCGTTTTTCCAACAGGATGTAGCGGTTACCGCACTCTTTTCTTTTTGCGTACGAAGTTTTATCAACTCACAAAAAATGCGTACATTTGCACGCAATAAAAAATTAAAGTCTTATGTCGTTTATTGCTGATCGTGTGCACATGGAGGGTCTTACCTTCGACGATGTGCTTTTAATTCCCGCTTATTCGGAAGTATTGCCCCGTAACGTGGACCTGTCCACCCGTTTTTCCCGTCGTATCGAACTTAAAGTACCTGTAGTATCGGCTGCAATGGATACCGTTACCGAAGCGAAAATGGCGATAGCCATTGCTCGTGAAGGAGGTATTGGAGTGATTCACAAGAACATGCCGATCGACGAGCAGGCGAAGCAGGTGCGGGCGGTGAAGCGCGCCGAGAATGGAATGATTTCGAACCCGGTAACGATACTGCAGGGAGCGTCGGTCGGCGATGCACTTGCCCTGATGGCCGAATATAAAATCGGCGGTATTCCGGTGGTCGACGATCATGGATACCTGGTAGGGATTGTCACCAACCGCGACCTTCGTTTTCAGCGGAATTATTCGACGAAAATCGATCAGATCATGACGCGTGAAAATCTGGTCACCACAACCCGTTCGACCGATCTGGAGGCTGCGGCCGATATCCTTCAGCAGCATAAAATTGAGAAGTTGCCGGTGGTGGATAAGGACAATAAACTTATCGGACTACTCACCTACAAGGATATTACCAAGGCGAAAGACAAGCCTATGGCGTCGAAGGATGCTTCGGGCCGGTTGCGTGTAGCTGCGGGCGTAGGGGTGACGGCCGATGTTTTCGACCGCATCGATGCGCTGGTGGAAGCCGGGGTAGATGCTATCGTTATCGATACGGCTCACGGACATAGTGCCGGCGTGGTGAATACGTTGCGTGAAGCCAAGAAGCGTTATCCCGAAATCGATATCATTGTAGGTAATATTGCTACGGGCGATGCAGCGTTGATGTTGGTGGAAGCGGGAGCCGATGCCGTTAAAGTGGGGATAGGTCCCGGATCGATTTGTACAACCCGGGTGATTGCCGGCGTAGGAGTTCCGCAGCTTTCGGCCATTTACGAAGTGGCTAAAGCGCTGAAAGGATCGGGTGTTCCGGTTATTGCCGACGGAGGTATCCGCTATTCGGGCGATATTGTAAAGGCCATTGCCGCCGGAGCCGATACTATCATGGCCGGATCGTTGCTGGCCGGTGTTGAAGAATCGCCGGGCGAAACCATTATTTTCAACGGAAGGAAGTTTAAATCGTACCGGGGAATGGGATCGTTGGAAGCCATGGAAAAAGGATCGAAGGATCGTTATTTCCAGGATGTTGAAGAAGATATCAAGAAACTGGTACCCGAAGGCATTTCGGCTCGCGTTCCCTTCAAGGGCTCGCTGTATGAAGTCGTTTATCAGCTTATTGGCGGGCTTCGGGCCGGAATGGGCTATTGTGGAGCACGTACCATTGCCGATCTTCACGAAGCAAAATTTACGCGCATTACCAACGCCGGAGTTACCGAAGGGCATCCTCACGATGTAGCCATTACCAGTGAAGCCCCTAACTACAGCAGGGGTGAATAAAAAAGCTTAAAAAGATTAATCTTTATACAACAGAATGAATTCGTAACCGTTAATGTGCTTATTTCGCAATTAAATTGAATATCGTATGAAAACAATTTCGAAACTTTTACCACTGCTTGTTTTGTCGGCGTCGCTCATGGCAAAGGGAAAGGATCCCGTATTGATGCACATCAATGAAAAGCCGGTACATAAATCGGAGTTCGAATATATTTATAACAAGAATAATTCGAACAATTCGCTCGACAAAAAAACTCTGGAAGAGTATGTAGAACTGTTTATCAACTTTAAACTGAAAGTTGAGGAAGCAAAGACACAGGGATTGGACACTACCAAAGCCTTTATCAATGAGCTGAATGGTTACCGCAATCAGCTGACCCGTCCGTATCTTACCGATGCAAAAGTTGAAGAGTCGGTCATCCGCGAAGCGTACGAGCGGCTGAAAGAAGACGTGGAAGTAAGTCATATTTTAATTCGTATTGCGCCCGATGCCACTCCCGACGATACGCTGAAAGCCTGGAATAAAGTGAACGAGGTTGCAGCAAGGGTAAAAAGCGAAGATTTTGCCCAGGTGGCAAAGGAAACTTCCGAAGATCAGTCGGTAACCGATAATGCCGGCTACATCGGCTGGATAACAGGTTTTCGCACCGTTTATCCGTTTGAAGTAGTGGCCTATTCCACTCCCGTGGGAGCCATATCGAAGCCGGTTCGGACCAGCTTCGGATACCATATTATCAAGGTTCACGATCGTCGTTTCTCGCGCGGCGAAATTCTGGTTTCGCATATTATGAAGTTTACTTCGCAGGGCGATGAAGCCGGTAATGCACGGGCCAAGGCTTCGATCGATTCGTTGTATCAGGTTATCAAATCGGGAGCCGATTTCGGCGAGGTAGCCGAGGCTAATTCCGAGGACCGCGGATCGGCGGCACGTAAGGGGGAACTTCCCTGGTTCGGTGTGGGTCGTATGGTACAGGAGTTCGAGAAAGCAGCATTTGCATTGAAGGAAAAAGGAGAAGTAAGCGAGCCTGTGCAGTCGCCTTATGGCTGGCACATTATCAAGTTGATCGATCAGAAGGGCTTGCCCTCTTTCGATGAAAAGAAAGCCGAAATCGAGCGTCAGGTAAAACGGGATGAGAGAGCGCAGCTGGGTCAGCTTGCGTTTGTCAACAAACTGAAAAAGGAATACAAACTGAAAGTACAGAAGGGCGATATCCTGGGAGGTTTTATAGCAGCACTGGAAGGCAATGTGCTGGCCGATTCGGCTTTCAAGGCCAAGGCTCAGGAATTGAACAAGCCCATGCTGAAATTTGCAGGTACTACGGTTACACAGTCCGATTTTTTCGGTTATCTGGTCAAAAATTCATCCACCAACGGTAAAACCGATGCCGGTGAGATTATCCGTACCAAGTTCGACGAGTTTATCAACCAGCAATTGCTTGATTACGAAAACACCCGTCTCGAAAGCAAACACACCGATTTCAGGTTGCTGATGCAGGAGTATCACGACGGTATTCTGCTGTTTGAAGTAAGCAACAACGAAGTGTGGGAGAAAGCTTCGAAGGATACAGCCGGATTGGCGTTGTTCTTCCGCAAGAATAAAGAGAATTATAAATGGGAAAAGCCACATTTCAAAGGCAGGGTTCTGCAGTGTAAAACTGCCGAAGTGCTCGATAAAGCGATGAAAATCGTAGCCTCCCAACCCTCCGATTCGATTGATAAGTACTTACGTCAGCTCAACGACAGTGTCGTGAATATTAAAATTGAAAAAGGATTGTATGTACAGGGCGACAATAAGCAGGTCGATTTTCAGGTATTTAAGTCGGGAAGCCAGCCCGAAACCGATGCTGCCTATCCGTTTGTTGCTGTTCCCGGGAAATTGCTGAACACCATGCCGGAGGAATACAGCGATGTACGCGGTCTGGTGACTGCCGATTACCAGGAGTTTCTTGAAAAAGAATGGATTGCAACCTTACGTACGAAATATCCGGTTAAAGTAAATCAAAAGGTATTGTCGACTGTGCGTAAAAACTAACAGTCGCGAAAGGAGTAAATGTTCAGAAAAGTAGTAGTGCTGGTGGTTACAAGCCTGGTCGTTTTGTCGTGTACCCAGGCTGTAAAAGACGACGAACGGGAAGCTTTGCTCGAGGTCGAGGGAAAGTTTCTTTATCGCGACCAGGTCGACGCCATCATTCCTCCGAATGTGTCGGAGTCGGATAGTGCCCAGATTGCCGATGCTTACATCCGGAAGTGGGCAACCGATGTCCTGCTCTACGAAAATGCTAAACGGAATGTGGATGATAAAGCCGCCATCGATGCTTTACTCGAGGATTACCGCAAATCGCTTACTATTCACCAGTACCAGCAAAAGCTGATCCAGCAGCGCTTGCCCAAGGAGGTTTCCGAAGATGAAGTGCGTGCTTTTTACGAACAATACAGCGATCAGTTCGTGTTGCGGGAGCCTTACCTCAAAGGCTTGTTACTGGTGGTCCCGGTAGGGGCACCCGATTTAAATAACGTACGGTCGTGGGTTAGGTCGGGAAACGCGAAGGCAGTTGAAAACATCGAAAAATACAGCATGAAGAATGCGTTGAGCTATACCTATTTTTTCGACCGTTGGATGTCGTACAACGAACTTCAGAAAAAGATGCCTGTTCAACCGCATGAACTTCAGGGTGTTCGTTTTATCGAACTGAGCGATTCGTCGCGCCATTATATGCTGAATATTCAGGAGGTGCGCAAACCGGGTGAAACCGAACCTTTCGAAATAGCTCAGCCACGTATTTCCGAAATTATTCTCAATAAATTGAAATCGGAATTTGTTTCGGGTTTCGAAAAAGAACTTTACAACGACGCCGTGAACAACGGTACCATAACTTTTTTCAATGAACAAAATTAAAACAAGCTACATGCGGTATTTTAACTGGATATTCGTGCTCGGCCTTTTTTCGGTTAGCTCGTTACAGGCTCAGTCGAAAGCAATCATCGACGAGGTGGTATGGATTGTTGGCGACGAGGCAATTTTGCGTTCGGAAGTAGAACAGCAGCGACTGAGGGCGCAGTACGAAGGAACTCCGATAGCAGGCGATCCGTACTGTGTGATTCCCGAGCGTATTGCCATTCAGAAGCTCTACCTGCACCAGGCTCAACTCGACAGTATTCAGCCCAACGAAACGATGGTGATGACCAATGTCGAATTGCAGATGAACTATTTTCTTACCAATATAGGTTCGCGGGAGAAGATGGAGGAGTACTTTGGCAAGAACATAGTCGCTATCAGGGAAGAAACGCGTGAAATGCTTCGTAATAACCAGATTATTCAGCAAATGCAGCAGAAACTGGTGGAGCATATCAAATCGACTCCGGCCGACGTGCGGCGTTTTTATCGTTCGTTGCCCGAAGATAGTGTTCCAACGGTTCCGGCTCAGGTCGAGCTTCAGATTATCAGTTTCCAGCCGCCTGTTCCCGAGGAAGAAATTGAAGCTGTTAAGGAACGGTTGCGCTCGTTCACCGAACGGGTACACAATGGGACGACCGATTTTTCGATCCTCGCCCGGTTGTATTCGGAGGATACCGAAAGTGCAAAACGCGGCGGCGAACTGGGATTTCGCGGTAAGGGAGCTTTTGTTCCCGAATTTGCCAATGTGGCGTTTAATCTCTCCGATCCGAAGCGTGTTTCGCGAATCGTTGAGTCGGAATATGGGTTTCACATTATTCAGTTAATCGAAAAAAGGGGCGACCGTATCAATTGCCGGCATATCCTCCTGCGGCCCAAGGCTTCGCTGGCCGACACCGACAAAGCCATCAAACGGCTCGATTCGATTGCCGGCCAGATCAGAAATGAAAAGATGACTTTCGAACAGGGGGTGATGTATTTTTCGCAAGATAAGAATACGGCCATGAACGCCGGTCTGATGTTGAACCCGAATACCGGTACTTCAAAATTCGAGTACAAGGATCTGCCTCAGGAAATTGCAAAGGTGGTGTATTCGATGCAGGTAGGAGAGCTCTCCCAACCTTTTCAGATGATCGATCCGCAGTCGAATAAAGAAGTCGTTGCACTGGTCAAGCTGAAGTCGAAGGTAGAGACACACAAGGCCAATCTGACCGACGATTATCAATTGCTGAAGAATTTTTACGAAGAAACCCAGAAAGCCGAATTCCTGAAAAACTGGATTGCTAAAAAGCAGAAGGAAACGTATATCAGTATCGATCCTGCCTGGCAAAACTGTGAATTCGAGTTCCCGGGCTGGATAAAATAATCATACAATCCGGATGACGATAACCAACATGCTGAAAGCAGTACTTATCGGGCTGCTCGTTTTTGTAGCTTTACCCGAATTGCCGGGCCAGATTCGTCATAAGCAGCTGAGAAAAGAAGTACTGGAAAGTCAGCAACCGGCCGGGAAGCCATCGCGCCGCGAGCGTGTTACTCCGAAGCCTATTCCGGTGCCGGCTCCTGTCGCCCCTATCCGCACTCCTTACGAGCAACCCAACGCCCGTATTATTGTTATGGAGAATGCCGATCTGTTGAGTGTCGACCAACTTATGCGTCCCGACCTTCAGCTGGCCAGCGGAAACGTGCGTTTCCGTCACGATAATGCCACCATGACCTGCGATAGTGCCCATGTGTTTATGGTTTCCAATTCGTTTGTTGCCTTCAGCCGTATTGTCATCAATCAGGGTGATACGCTTTTTGCCTATGGCGATAAACTGTATTACGACGGGAATACAAAACTGGCCCGGTTGCGTGGTAACGTTCGTCTCGAGAACCGTAAAACGGTATTAACGACCGATAGCCTGAACTACGACCGCATCAGTCAGCTGGCGTATTATTTTACGGGAGGAAAGATCGTGGATCCCGAAAACACCCTTACTTCGGTATGGGGACAGTACTCCACATCGACCGACGACGCGCTTTTCAGCAAAGAGGTAAAGCTGGTGAACGAAAATTTCACCATGACTTCGGATACCCTGGAATACAATACCCGGACGCATGTTTCGAATATGGTGGGCACCACGCATATTGTATATAAGAACGATACCGAAATTTTTACCGATAAGGGCTGGTACAATACCGATACCGAACGTTCGATGCTGCTCAACCGTTCGAAGGTGATCAACAAGGAAGGAAAGGAACTGGTAGCCGATACTATTTTCTACGATAAGAAACTTGGATATGGAGAGTCGTTTGGGAAAGTGGTCATGAACGATACGGTACAGAAGTCGACCTTGTATGGAAATTATGTGTACTACAAAGAAGAAACCGAACTGGGTATCGCTACCGATTCGGCTTTGCTGGTCGATTGGTCCGACATTGCAAAGCCAATGTATATCCATGCCGATACGCTTCAGACCTACAAGCAGGATACGCTTTATAATCACGCCAAAGCCTGGTTTAATGTCCGTTTTTACCGCGACGATATTCAGGGCCTGTCCGATTCGCTGTTCTACGACGGGCGCGATTCGGTACTAACCTTATACCGCGATCCGGTTTTGTGGCAGGAAAATCAGCAACTATCGGCCGACGAGGTGAGGGTGTATACGGCCAACAAAAAAGTAAACAAGGTACATCTGGAAGAAAATTCAATGGTAGTCGAGATGGTCGACTCCGTTCACTTTAATCAGATGGTAGGAAAGGAAATCATTGCCTATGTGGATAGCGGGCACATCCGGCTGGTGGAAGTCAACGGCAATGCCGAAACGGTATATTATGCCCGGGAAGAAAATGATAGTTTACTGTTGGGAGCCAATAAAACGGAAAGCAGTAAGGTGGTGATCCATTTCAAAGATAAGAAAATCGATCGGGTAGTGCTCACCAGTGCCTCGTCGGGGGTGTTCTATCCGCTGCATATCGTAACCGAGGAGAAAACCCGCCTGGAACAGTTTTTTTGGGCCGAAAACCGCCGGCCTATGTCGAAAGAAGAAGTTTTTTACCGCTTCCCTGCAGGAGAACGCCCGAAAATTGCTTTCCGGACGCCGCCTCCCAACAAGGAAGAGCCTCTCGAAAAAACGGACGGGAACACAACTGGCGAAGCGATGGAGACGCCCTCATCAGAGCTTGATTAGTTTTAATTGGTGTTTTGATCCGCCGATTGTTTCGGCCGTAACAAAGTATACGCCTGGCCGGAGTTGTCCGGTATAAAGTGTTGCTCCCTGTGAATCGTTTGTATACGTAATATTTACCGGTTTCCCCTGGATGTCCGTCAGCGTCAGTAGTTGAATGCCGGCGATGTCGACATATGCTGTTGTACGGGCCGGATTGGGATACAGTTTCGCATGTGTGAAAGCGGGCACATTACCGTTCCCCGAGGCAAGATCCCAAAAGCCCGGCACCTGGGCTATATAGTTAAGGGGCAGTTCCGCATTATAAATTCTTAGTTCGTCAATCACCCCTTTATAGGTATAATTTGTTTCGGTTTCCTCTTTCCGGGCCAGGGTTAAGTTTTTTGCTGTGGTCCCTATCGATCCGCTAAGCGGTTTAAAGGCAACCAATTGCCCGTTGCGGTACAACTCGAGCGAGTAAGCTGTATACATCCCGCAATAGTGCATAAAAACACCCGGTTGAACCGGAATATTATCATCTACATCGGCTATTCCCTCCGAAGTCCGTACTGTCCATCTTACTTTATTATCGGGAGTGATCGACAGTTTAAACCGGTCTTCATAACTTCCGTGGGATAGGATGTATTGTTCGTAGCCGGGCAACTCATCGGGCCTTATCCATAGTGCGACGCTTAGCTTGTCGGTGAAGTTCAGGGCAGGATCATTGGCAGTTACTAAATAGCCGGTCCCATCGAATGCATAAGCATGAGCTGCCATCCCGCGTTGATCGGATGCTTCGGCAGCATGGTGCGAAATGGCATGAAAAGCATCTTTCGCCCCGTTACGTGTGTTGCCGTTCAGGGAATAATAGATCAGCGTTTCTCCGTTGAAACTGGTGGTTTGCAAGTCTTTTACAAGAATGGTACGGCTAACCGAATCGCTGCCCAACAGATTCGACACCTTTAATTTCAGTGTGTAGAAACCGGCTGTTTCAGGAAGTTTCCAGTCGGGCCTGAGCCCCTGCGAAGCAGTGAGCTCGCCTCCCGACACCGACCACTCCACGGTGGCAGACGCCGGAGAGACGCTTGCTTCGGCTTTGATATGACTACCGGTCGGCAGAGGAGAATCTCCGCTCAGGGTCAGACTATTGATTTCAGGGATTACTTCGCCTTCCGGTGCAACCAGAATTTCGATTTCGGGGCTTGTGATGGTGGTGTATCCCGACCTAACTTCACATTTAATTGTATAGCGTCCCGGTGCAGAAGGAGCGTCCCACCGGATGGTGGGCCCGGAGTAATTTTCCGATGCGGCGCCATTTACAAACCACTTGTACCGGGCTGTTTCGGTAGTGTTTTCCACCATACAATTCAACACCACTTTCCCGGGAGGGGCCACTCTTGTCAGATCGGAAGTAAAGGCCTTAATCCGTAAGGGATTGGTGTAATTGTACCGGTAGTGAAAGTCGAAAACGGCTCCATTGTAAATTTTGCGAAGACGTCCGGTTGTTTGTTTGCTTTTGGCAGGAGGAATAAGTACCAGTATACGCGACGATTTTGACGGAATACTGAAGTTTACCTTTCCGCTTACATTTGTGTGTAGTATGCTTTCGGTGATGGCGTCGTACAGGTCGTAAGTTCCTGCAGGAAGGTTGAAGTCGACTTGCTGCGGGCTGTTTTCCGGATTGTAATATAAGAAAGCAGGATAGCTATTTTCACCTCTGAAATCGGTTTTGTTAAGGTCGATCTGAAGAATTCCTTCGACATTGGTAGGGTTGATTATGGAAGCAAGATAGCCCACACTCGATCCGCTGTAGATCGATAAATCGGTAGTGGCCCATCCTCCACGTACAGCATCGCCCGTAGCATAGGGCGTTTTGCCGTTCAGTACCTGCTTCATGGCTTCAAAAGGAATGGAGAAGTGCGGATCGTTTTGTTTTGCCCAGGTATTTCCGGCGGGGTGTTGATGGTCGTCGGGGAGTCCGTTGGCATAAAAAAGGCGACTGGCATTAGCCAGGTTTAAAATCCATTTGGCTATGGCACCGGCATAGCGTTTATCGTATTTAACTACCGGAGCAAGTGCTGCAGCATGCTGAAAACCATTCATAATAAACGCGTAATCGTTTCCGCCATCGTTGGCTTCGCCGATAAGCCCCGATACATCGTAACCGTTCCATTTGCCTACAATGGTGCCCCAGTTGCGCAGGGTTCCTTTTCCCGACGAGAAAGTCCAGTTGAGCATCTTGTCAAGATCATAATTGGTGCCTTCGACAGCGTTCATGCGTGCGGCGGCAACAATTCCGTAGGGTAGTTGAAGTTCGTACGACGGATTGCCGGTCCAATGTTGCAGGAAATCGAGGGCCAGCTCGGCTCCGTTCAGGTATTTAATATTTCCGGTGTACGTATACGCCTGATACAGCAGCCAGGCTATCGAGCCAGCCGATTCGGGTTCGGGGACGCTTCCCGAAACCGGTAAGCCGGTTAAAAGATTAAATGCTCTGTAATTAAACGAAGGTACCGTCCAGGGTTGCATAGCGGCTCCCAGTTTGAAAAGTACATCCAGCTGCCGGTCGGCAATCGAAATCATCTGAGCAGCAAAATCAGGATCTGCTGAAGGATAGAGCGCTGTTAACTGATAAAAAAACACATTGGGCATCAGTTCGTACCACCAGTCGTTTCCGGTGCTGCTACTGTAATTATTCAGATACACCAATTGTCCGTTTTTAAGGTTATAGAATTCTTTTATTTTCTGTACCCAGTTAATACCGTAGTGATTGGTTTTATCCACCCCTGCCAGGCTGGCGCCAACAATGGCCGGCAGGATGTTAATGGCCTCGGCCACCTGGCCATGATTTTTCTGTCCGACATAGGTATCCATCCAGATGGGTTGAATCGATGGATAATTGATTCCTTCGGCATTCCGGATGCCGGTAAGGGGTAACAGATTCCCGGTACGTGCGGGGTTGAAAACAAAATTATCGTAATCGACAGCCACTTTTTTCCAGTCGCGCATCAGGTAGGGCGATGGTTTGTCGGGCATCCCGCTAATGCGTGGAATAACGATCTGCTGGGCATTCATGTATATGGAGCAACAACCTAACAGTAGGGTTGTCATTATTCCGGTTACTTTAATCATTGTTTTCGAATTTTAAAAAAGGCCTGGTTGAAACCAGCCAGGCCTTTTACGTAAACACTCAAGTTTTCCTGAAAGTTATTTTTCGTCGTTATATAATTTAGCTACCTGGCCTTCGGTCAGAGCTATTTTGTATACTTTAAGTTCGTCGATTGCACCTACAAAACCATCCCATGCCGTAGGGGTTTCGGCCCACGACCAGTTCCATTCGGCCTTTGCTTCGGCATAAGTAGTACAGGCTCCGATCATCAGCGGAAGCGTGTTCTTGTATTCCCATATGCCGGTTCCGGTGAGACCTGGTTTGGTTTCGGCCGTCCACTCCATGGTACTTACCCCATTTACGTAGAAATTCAGCTGTTTTGAGTTCAGGTTCATGGTTACCACAAGGTGGGTCCAAGCCTGATTAGGTGCCGAGAAGTCGGCCTGATTGTCGGCATCTACCCATCCGTCGGCATTGGTATGTACAGTGAAGAAGGGCTTGTTTTGCTCCTGCAGCTGGAATTTCCACGAATTCCAGTAGTTATAGGAAATGATGTAATTTCCGGCTCTTGTTGAGTCGGGTTTAACCCAAGCCGAAACCGACAGCTGGCTAGCTCTGAGGTCGCTCGCAGCATAATCGCTTACCTGTAAGTGCGAACCGTTGTTGAAATACATTGCCTTACCTACTTTACCATCGACAAAGGAGGGCAGGTTGGTCGCTGTGCCAAATATTTCAGAAGGGCCTTTTTTCAACACTGCAGTCCAGCCTTTTCCTTCGGCTTTTAACTGTGCTCCTGTGCCTTCGTTAAAGCTCAAGCCCATCAACAGGGCCGAAGCCGGAATAGCATCGTAGGCAGCAGCCAGGAAGGTAGCGCGGGCTTCGCGGAGCTGAACCACCAGGTTGTCGACAGCCGACTGTGAAATGGTTGTGTTGTTAAGAGCCGTTTTGGCAGTGGAAAGTACTGTTTTAAAGGTGTTGATAGCTTCCTGCGGATAATCGGTGGTAGTAGCCTTGTCCACAATGGTCTGGCACGAATCGATCAGCGCTACCAGTGCGGCTGTGTCGGCCGGTTCTACTTCATCGGGATCGCAACTGGTAAATACAGTCGACAAAACGAAAATTGCTACAAATGCATACAGAGCATTTTTGAAAAGATTTTTTTTCATGATAACTAAAAATTTAATTGATTTTTTTACTGTTGATTAGCTGATTCTTTATTTTAATGCTTGATTGGTATCGAGTTCCGATTGAGGGATCGGGAAATAGAACCTCGGCTCGACCCATTTGAAATCCTCACCGAGCGCTTCTTCTGCAGTTTCTTTGCCCCACCGCATGAGATCGAAAAACCGGTGAAATTCGAAACCAAGTTCTTTTCGCCTTTCGTTGCGGATAGCGGTACGTAATGCTGCTTGTGTTGCCGCATTGCTGGGAGCCAAACCAGCTCTGCTGCGCACCTTGTTAAGTTCGGCTGAAGCTTTCGGCAGGGCGTCCGATCCTCCTGCCTCATTGATCGCTTCGGCTTTCATCAGCAGGATGTCGGCATAGCGGATGGCATGGTAGGGTATTGTCGACTGGCTTTTTGCGATCCCCGGTGTCATATTTTCGTTGTATTTTCGTACTAAATAACCCGTCGCCTCCGACCAGGCAGCGGAGAAGGTCGTGTTGTTAAACCAGGGTTTTCCCTGACGGCCAATCGATGCGTCGAGCCGCGGATCATCCTGGTTGGTTACGGTCTGTTCGCCAAAGGCATCGACATAATCCTGAGTAGGAGCGTTGAAGTAATAGCCGCCTTCGGTCGAGGGTGCAAACCACACATTCAGATGGTTGCCCAGCGAAACTTCGGTGTTGTCGATGTATCGGAGTCCAAAAATCACTTCCACGCTATCCTCGGCTCCTGCGCGGAAAAGGTCGGCATAGTTTTCAACCAGACCGTACATTTTTAGCTCTTCGAGTGCAGCAATACTGGCCAGGCTGGCGGCGTACTTTTTTTGGTACAATTGCACCTTGGCCAGCAAAGCATAGGCAGCCCCTTTCGTCACACGGCCCTTATCGACCGGATACTGGGTTGGAAGTACGGCAGCAGCTTCGGTTAAATCCTTCTCGATCTGGGCGTAGACGGCATTCACCTCGCTCAGGCCCACGAAGATGGATGTGGTGTTGGTTTGAGCTTGTAATTTTAAAGGCACTTTACCAAAAATATTGGTAAGATTGAAATAACTGTAAGCACGTAAAAATCGGGCTTCGCCGATAAGCCGGTCTTTGGTGACCTGATCCATCGCTACCGCAGGAATGTTGGCGATAGCGTTATTGGCGCGCGATACCGTTTCGTAAGCCGATTTCCAGTAGGTATTCAGCACGCCGTTGTCCGACCTGGCCGAAAAATCGTTGATTGCATTGATGTCGGCCTGGTCGCCTGCATTTCCACCTTTAACGGCATCGTCCGAAGCCACGTCTCCGAAAATCCACAAGGTGTTTCCGTAGAGCGAATTATAAATGGCATTGACAGCCATAACCGCATTTTGTTCCGATTTGTAGTAGTTATCCGAACTGTACTCTCCCTTCAGTTCTGTGTTCAGAAAATCGTCACACGATATCCACGAAACAGCTATCAGGAGTAATCCCAGCCTATATATTTTCTTACTCATATACGTCGATGCTTAGAAGGTTAAATTAATTCCGAATGTAAAAGTCATGGCCACCGGATAAGTTCCCCAGTCGATACCGTTGGCTAGGTCGCCTTCGCCGGCCGAGTTGGTACTGACGGTCATTTCAGGGTCGAGGCCCGAATAGCCGGTAAACGTCAGTAAATTAGTACCGGACAGATAAACCCGCAGGTTGTCGATACCGTACTTTTTGGTTCCGGGCAGCGAATAGCCCAGTTGAAGGTTTTTCAACCTGAGATAGGAACCATCTTCGAGGAAACGCGACGAAGCCTTCACGTTGTTCGATTTGGCTGCCCACGAGGCTCGCGGTTGTGTGTTCGAACTTCCTTCGCCCGTCCAGTGTTCCCGGTAGTAACGTTCTGTGACATTAAACCCGCGATAGAATCCTTCGATGTCGTAGTTGACCTGCGAAAAAATCTTTTGTCCGAAGGCGCCCTGGAAAAACATCGACAAATCGAAATTCTTGTAATTACCACTCAGGGTGAGTCCGGTGGTGATTTTTGGGATGGCGCTACCCAGGAAGGTGCGGTCCCTGGCATCAATTATATTATCCTCGTTCTGATCGACATATTTCACATCGCCGGGCTTTATGTTATTTCCCTGATAAGCCGAAGTAAGCACATCGAGGTCGTTCTGGAAAATCCCGGCCATTTCGTACAGGAAGAATGATCCGATCGGATAGCCCTGCTCTGTTCGTGTTGCGAACACACCCGTATCCACACGGCCTGCAAAATAGGGGTTGTCGAGTTTCAATACCTTGTTTTTCAGATATCCTCCGTTGAGACTGATGTTAAAACCTCCGTCACGGAAATTCTTACGGTAGAATATCTCGACATCGATTCCCGTATTTAAGATATTCCCGTCGCTGTTGATCTGGAAAGGCGCCGCATTTCCGATGGATGGCGGTAACGATGCCGGCAACAGCATATCGTTGGTAATTTTATAGTAGTAATCGAGCGTCAGTCCCAATTCTCCTTTCAGCAATTCAACATCGGCTCCCACATTAAACTGATTGCTGGTTTCCCATTTCAGTTTGTCGTTGCCCAGCTGTGTCTGCGCGTAACCGTTGTAACTTTGTCCTCCGAATGTATAATAGAAATTATAGCCGTACCGGTCGGTATACGAGTACAAAGGGATGTTTTGGTTTCCGATGGAACCATAACCCGCACGCAGTTTCAGTTTGTAAATCGTGGGTATTTCCTTCATGAACTCTTCGGTTTCCACATTCCAACCTCCCGATACCGAATAAAAGGTTCCCCATTGATTGCCTTTGCTAAAACGGGACGATCCGTCGCGGCGTAAGATTCCGGATAAATAATATTTCTGGTTGAAATTATAACTTGCATTTGCAAAGAACGAAACCAGCGTGGATTCCCATACCGACTGTGTTACGCGGGTTTTGCTCGAACCCAGTCCCAGGTAGAGGAAGCCCGGATCGGTATTCAGAAACTCACTTTCGCTGCCATACATCCCGTATCCCGAATTTTTGATTGCTTCGGCACCTGCCATGGTGGTCAGATTGTGCACTTCGCCAAGGGTAATGCTATGATTTAAAGTACTGTTAATACTCCAGTTCAGGTTTTCGACCGACGATACCGAGAGCCCGTTGGTGCCGTTGATCCGGTTGGCCGAGCCCCAGGTTTTATTGTATTCTCTGAACAAGGTATTGTTGTAGTCGATTCCGGCCGTTGTTTTCAGCGTCAGATCGGCAGGGAGCGATATCAGTACATTACCGGAGGCCATCAGAGTTTTGATTTTTTTCGTTCTGTCGGTGTTTTCTGTCAAGCCCACCGGATTATAGCCATCTCCGAAGAAGGAATTGTAGACCGAATTGCCGTAATACTCGGAAGGCAGGTCGATAAACTCTCCTGTGTTGCTATACACCGGAATGGCTGGATTACGAAACAAGGCATAGCGCACCACGCTGCCGCCTTCGCCGGCAAATCCGTCGCCCGAGCTGGAAACCAGCCGGTTGTTGGAAATACCTCCACTGATGTTCAAACCCGTTTTCAGCCATTTTTTAAGTTGCGAACTGATGTTCGACCGTAAGTTGGTACGTGTGAAATTGGTCGTGTTGATAATCCCGTCCTGAATGAAATGTGTGCCCGAAATCAGGAATTGTGTTGTTTCATTTCCACCGCTTACCGATAACTCATGCGATTGGAACGGAGCGGTTCTGAAAATTTCTTCCAGATGATTTACATTGGGAAAGTCCTTCACCCACGATCCTTCGATAAGCGCTCGCTTGACCACCGAAGTAGCGTTGTCGGCACTGGCAGCTTCATTGTACATGCTGATGTATTGTTCGGTAGTGGCCATTTTTGTGAGTTTGCCGTGTTCCTGAAATCCCAGTTGCATGTTGTAACTGATTTTCGAATCGCCCGATTTGCCGTTTTTGGTCGTGATGAGCACGACCCCGTTGGTGGCACGCGATCCGTAAATAGCGGCCGATGATGCATCCTTAAGCACCGTCATGCTCTCAATTTCGTTGGGAGAGATGTTGTTAAGGGCTCCTTCAACCGGAATTCCGTCGACAATATAGAGCGGATCGTTGCTCAAACTGATGGAGTTTACCCCCCGGATGCGTACCGACACGGGAGCGCCCGGAGCGCCTGTCTGAGCCGCTACATTGACGCCGGCTATCCGCCCCTGCAAAGCCTGTTGTGAAGTTGCCACAGGAATCTTGCCGATCTCGGCGCTTTCTACTTTACTGATGGCGCCGAGCACGTCGCGTTTCTTCTGGACGGTATAACCCACCACCACCACTTCGTCGATGAGCTTCGTATCGGGTTCGAGACGGATGGTCAGAAAACTTTCGCCCTTAAGTTGAATTATTTGCACTTTGTAGCCAATATACGATACCCGTATGGTCGACTTCGGGGGAGCCGAAATGGTGAAATCTCCATCGAGGCCGGTCACTGAACCTGCCTGCGTTCCTTCTACCAGAATATTAACTCCGATCAGCGGTTCGCCGGTCGTGGCATCCTGCACAATCCCCTTCACTTCGGCCGGAGTTTGTGCATACGAAAGCCAGCTAAAACAACTCAATAATGTCAGTACGATTGTCTTTCTCATGATTCTATTTTTCAACTTTATTGATAAGCAATTATATGACCGTTGGCAATCAGTTGGTTGCCCTTGCGAGAAATCCGCGTTCCGGCAGGAAGCTCGGTGAGTACCACCGCCTGGTGTGCCGGTATGCTGATACCGGAGGCTGAGCCGATGTTTTTTGCCAGGTACTGTTTCGATACGCTATCGAACACATCGACTTTACCGCCTGAAGGTACATAGCTTACTACTTTTTCTTCGGGATGCGGATTGTAATAAAGATATACCGGGTATGGCCTTGCGGCATAGAAGTCGGTTACATTGCAGTCGAGCCGCAGAATTCCGGTTATGTCGGTGGTGTCGACCATGGCTCCCATAATGCCCACCGGCGAAGTACTGTACAAGCTGAACATACTTTCTTTCGGATTCAGGGGATTCCAGTTCGGGCCATCGCCAAGCGCCACCGGATGAACACCCTTCAATTCGGGTTTGCCGAAAATGTCCTCCCGCCGCAAACCTTCATAAGCTACCAGCGACTTGGTATATCCTTTCAGCTCCGGCATCCATTGATTTTTATCGTCAATCTCATCGGGGAAAAATAAACGGGAAGCATTAATGTTATTAAGCATCCATTTCCCAATTGCATTTGCAAAGCGGGTATCGTATTTTACCAGGGGTACCAGTGGCCAGGCCATTTTCATGCTGTTCATCAGAAATGCATACCCGCCTCCGTCGACGATACTTCCCTGCAGGCCGCTAACGTCGTAGTCGCCCCATTTCCCTACGATAACTCCCCATCCGAACCGTCCCTTCGGATCCTTACAGCCCTCGAATGTCCAGTTCAACATCTTTGTGATATCGTAGTCGGTACCGTGCTCCGCATTCAAACGAGCAGCAGTGTAAATACCCATCGGGAGCAGAATTTCATAAAATCGGCTTTCTTTCTGATTGTTAAGAGCTGCGATCGCCGATTTGGCGTGGCGCAGATACCGTTCGTCCTTGTACTTCTGATAGGCCGAATACAATACATATCCGTGCCCCCCGGCGGCATCCTGCTGAAGTGGTATATGATTGATTTTTCCTTCCATCTGGCTGTAATCGAAGTACGAATAATCGTAATTTCCATTCAGAACAGAGTCGGCCCTGACAAATTGTTCGGCAATAGTCCGTTGGATGTAATCGGCATTTTCAACCCCGGGAAACACATCCGAAAGGGCATAAAACAACACATTGGGCAGAACATCGTACCACCAGTCGCGCCCGTATCCTCCTCCCAGCATGGCCACTTCGGGATTCGTATTATTCATCATAATATTCCAGCCATTGCCGGAGTTGAAATAGTTCTGAATCATCTTTACGAAATTATACCCATTCTGATCGGTTTTGTCGATTCCCATCAGCCCGGCTCCTAAAAGGGCAGCCAGCGAATTAAGGCTTTCGTGAAATTCCCCGTTGTTGTTGTGCGGGCCTTGCCGTACGTCGTTGATGGCGGTGTACAACCCGAAAGTTACCTGGGGCAGGTTTCGCTGGCTGTTGTCGAGCCAGATCATACTGCCGGCCGGCATATCCGGATTGAAATCAAACACATAGGCATCGTAATCGATTGCTTTCTTTTTCCAGTCGATCATTTTATACGGAGCAGGGAACTCCGGCATTGAATCGATCCGGGAGATGCGGGTCTGCGGAACCGGTTCCCCGTAATTCCTTTCCTGCGAACACGAAAGCAACGACACAATGGAGATTAAAAAATACGTATTTAAGTTTTTCATGTCGGAGAAATATGTTATTGTTTTTTTAATTTTTCTATCTGACCTATAATATGTTGGGCAAGAGGCAGCGAAATCAGCTGCAACGCTCCTACAATCATCAGGGCATACTTTAACGCAAAATCTTCTGAAATAACATAAGCTAATGTAATAAATAAAAGCATGCCGAATGCACGTCCGACGAAAAGTCCGACTTCATGACTCATAATGTAGGCATACTCATTGCGCTTTTCAATGGCCGAAACGGCATCGATGGTTTTCATCATCGTGGGGAAATAGGCCAGATCGTGGAGGGGTTGAAACAATACTTTACAAAGTACAAATACGATCACACCGATTGCCGTAAAAAGCAGTCCGTTGACCAATGTTCCGGCAAAGAACACCATCAGGCCGAAGCCGAAAATATACATGCGGTGCTGTGGCTTACTTACTCTTCCGAGCACATACACCAGGATGGCTGTAACTCCCCCGCCTATCCCCTGAATGAGGCCGAGCGAACCTTCGTCGCCTACCAGACGCATCACCAGGATGGCCGGAGCGGTCACCAGAAATCCCTGAACCATGCCTTTAAGTCCGGCTAAACCAAGTAGTTTTTGCCACAAGGGGTGGAAACGGAAATAAATAAACTTTTTCTGTACCGGATTTGCAAATTTTCCTCTTGCCAGTACGATGCTTGCGGCAATGGCAATAATAAGCACCACTACGGTAATGAACTGATAGCCCGAATTCACATCAACTTGATAACCAAACAGTACTTTCCCGTCGATGGTTGCCAGAAATACTCCCACAACCAGGGGTACGATAATGCTCCAGAGTGAAAAGAAAAACGATTCGACACCGAAAAAATAGTTGCGGTTTTCGTCGTTGGTGGAATTTAAAGTGAGCAGGTACCGGTTGGTCCAGAAAAAGCCGGTGGAGGCCCCCAGTGCGAAACCGGCAATCCCCAGCTCCAGAATCCCCAGCGATTCCACGAACATCATTATCATCAGCGAAAGTGCCGATACGATAATTCCAAATGTGTACAGCATGTTCACTTTGAATACTTTAAGTAAGGCTCCGTTGAGAACCGAGGTCAGCACTACGCCGATGTACATGCACAACTGGTAGATAATGACATACGACGGACTACCGGTATTGCGCATGATATAGGCTCCGACGAAAATTTCGATGATGGGCAAAATCAGCGCATACAGCATATTTGTAATCAGCAAAGTGCGGATGTTTAACGGTTGCGATTTGAAGAAGTTGAATTCCCCGGTTAGTTTTCCTGACATGTTTATCGTAGTGTGTTTAATATTTCGGAAATGGAGAATTCAGCACTGCAAATTACTTCATCGCTGGCGCCATAAAATATTTTCAGGGTATCGCCTTCGGTATAATGTCCGTTGGTGAACACCACATTTCCGAAAAAGCCGGTTTGTTCGTACCCGGCGATGGGCTCCATGATGGGCGATCCGCTGCGGGCCAGTACTTTCGACGGGTCGTTCAGATCGAGTAATAATGCTCCCAGGCAATAGCGGTGATGCTGATCGGCGCCATGGTATATTTCAAGCCAACCTTCTTCGGTTTTGATGGGTGCTCCTCCGGCTCCCACCCGGGCCGAATCCCAGCTACCTTCACGGGTCACGGCGATGCATTGGTGGTTTCCCCAGTGGATCCGGTCGGGCGATTCGGCCAGCCAAATGTAATTCCCGCCCAGCTCGGGACTGCTCGGGCGGTGCAATGCATAATATTTCCCGTTGATCTTTTCTTCGAAAATAGCACAGTCTTTATTATGAGGAGGAAAAATCATCCCTTTACGGTCGAAATGCCTGAAATCGGTGGTGATCATTAATCCGACTCCGACAGCTACGGGCGATACTTCGGTAAAGGTAAGATAAAAACCGTCGTCCATGGTAGCCACACGGCAGTCTTCAATTCCAAACGATTCGAGATAACCTTCTCCGAAAACCGGGGGATACGAAGGATCTTCCCGGAAATGAATGTCGTCGTCGCTATTTACCAGGCGCAGGTACGAAAGTGTGGTCAGGTAATTCTTGCCTTTGTACTTAATCACCCGCGGATCGGCGGCATCCAGTTCGGGATCGTTTTTGTCGAAATGGAGAATTTCTATTTTTCCTTCCTGGTTGTAAACCGGAAAACTTATTTTTCCTTCCAGCTGTTTGGGTCGCTCGGCTACACGGAGCAACAGCCATGTTTTGCCATTATACCTGAATACTCCGGGATTGAGCAGGCAGGTTATTTCCATTCCTTCAATTCCCGGCTGTAAGTCCGACGGACGTAATAAGGGGTTGTGTGCTGATCGCTTTGCTATATCCATTTTTTAATCGATTTAAGATTTTTCTGTCGCAAATGTAGAGCTACCTGTTGGAATGAAAGGTATATTAATTTTACAAATAAGTACACGATTTATACATTTTCGGCTCAGTATACCGTAATGTTGAAATAAGATACTCCCGTGTGGGTTGATCCCTTCGAAAAATTGTATATTTGTGGGAGATAAAACAAAGTTCCATGCAAAAGTTCAGCTTAATATTATATTTTTTTCTGTTGCCGGGTATCCTCCTGGCCAAAAAATACGGTTTTGTTCAGCTTACCAACAACGACGGGCTCTCCAACAGTTCCATCAATTCGATCAGCCAGAATTCGGGCGGATTGATGTGGTTTGGCACCTGGGATGGATTGAATGTATACAACGGCCGGCAATTTAATGTATACAAACCCGATCCTGCCAATCCCAATAGCATCAGCAATAATATTATACGGGATGTACTTGAGGAAAATGAAAATATTCAATGGATCGCCACCGATCACGGAATCAATCGCTTCGACCGGAATAACCATCGCTTCGAACGTTATTTTGTCGATAGCCGAAGTCAGTCGGCCTATAACGAACATTCGTTTTTGATTGCAAAAAACAGTTCCGATATGATTATCGCCGCTGTTTACGGACAAGGCATCTTTGTATTCGAAGGAAAGGAAAAAGGTTTTACCCGACTGAATCTAAAGGTTAATTCTCGATTTAAAAAGATTTTTTTCGATCTCGACGATAATTTGTGGATTCATACGCAGGAGCAGCTCCTGTTTAAAGTTGTATTTAAAAAAGGGTTTGTCGAGAGTGGTTCGGTACAAAATGTGGTACAGTTTCAGCATGCCGAAAACATACGTGCTGTTTTTTTCGATTCTTCAAGCAATGCCATCTGGATGCAAACCTCGGACAGCCGGTTGGCCACCTATAATATCTCGGCCGGTGTGTTGAACGCATATCCCGGTTTCTCGGCCGTTGCAGGAACGGTACAGTCGATGCTGTTTCTGGACGAACGTATTCTGCTGGGTACCGAAAACGGTCTTTTTGAATGTTCGTCGGACAGGCGGCAAATGGAACTGCTGCTGAATAATGTATCCGTTCTTTCGCTCTTCAAAGGCACTCAACAGATTATTTGGGTAGGAACCGATATGCAGGGGGTATGGATGCTTACGCCCCCGCGCGAGAAATTCAGAACTGTTTCGGCCGAAAATGTAACGGACTTCGGTAATAGTGCGGTTCGTACGTTCAATATCGGTACCGACGGAAGGTTGTGGGTCGGTACGAAAGGGAGTGGTATTTATGTGTTTGCTCCCGATAAAGAAGCCGACGCTCCGGTAGTTGAAAATCGCTTCAGCACTTCCAACGGTCTGCTTAATAATTCGGTGTTTACAATCGTAGCCGGTCCGGGCGGTGAAAAATGGATCGGAACCGATGGGAATGGGATCAATTATACGGATCTCCGGACAGGTAAATTAAACAAATTGCAGATTGCCGATAGTTTGAAACCGAGCATCAATCTTTCGTCGGTTTATGCGCTTTTCTTCTCGTCCGATACTGTATTGTGGGTGGGTACCAGCGGGTACGGACTCTACGGCTTGCATATCGACCGCACAAAGGTTCCCTATTCGATACGTTCGTACCGTCAGTATATCTATAAGGCTCATCAGCCCCATTCGTTGAGCAATAATATAGTGTATTCCATTTTACGCGACGACGAAAAGCATCTTTGGATAGCAACAAGGGGGGGAGGACTTAACCGGTTCGATATGCAATCGGGTAACTTTACAACCTACCGTACGGATCCCGGGAATTCGTCGTCGATAAGCAGCAACGATATATTGTGTCTTCACAGGGATGCCAAGGGCGATTTGTGGGCAGGAACCAGCGTAGGACTGAATAAATTAGTGCGAATCGTCGGGGGTAATCCCGAGTTCCAGCGTTTTACCGAGAAAGAAGGAATGCCCAACAATACCATCCACGGGATACTCGAGGATTCGGACCGAAACATCTGGGTGAGTACCAATCAGGGTATTGCCAAGTTGATACATCAGCAGGAAAAATACCGTATTGTTTCTTATTTTAAAAAAGACGGACTTCAAAATAATGAATTTTCGGACGGTTCGTTTTATAAGAGAAGCGATACGGGAGAGATGTATTTCGGGGGTATCAGTGGTTTCAATGTGTTTAATCCCGGCGAAATTACGCATAGTAATTTTATGCCTTCGCTTATTCTCGATGCCTTTTTTATTGATAATACGGAAATGAATCTTTCTTCCTTTATCAGGCAGGACAAGGAAGAAGAGGTGCTGGTGCTTTCCTATAAAAACAAATCGTTCAGTTTTCGTTTTATTCCGCTCGATTACCTTGCCGGTACGAAATGTGAAATTGCATATATACTCGAAGGATACCAGAAAGAGTGGATTCAGCTGGGCACTTCGTCGGCTATCGTGTTTTCAAATTTGCCTAAGGGCGATTATGTGCTGAAAGTAAAATGGAGCAATGCCGACAAGTTATGGAGCGAGGAGTATTTTGAGTTGCCGGTACGAATTCGACCGGCCTGGTGGGATACAACCTGGGCCTATGGGGTGTATGTCGTTCTGTTTTTGTTTTTTACTTTTGGCTTGTACCGGTTCCTGCGTTTTCAGATCAGGGTGCGCAACGATATTCGGCTGAAAGAGCTCGAGAAGCAGAAAAATGAAGAAGTGCATCAGGCTAAACTGCGCTTTTTTACCAATATAGCCCACGAGTTTTCCAATTCGCTTACCCTGATTTACGGCCCTTGTGAACAGTTGCTCCGAACCACTATACCCGATAGCCTGACCCGGAAATACATCAATATTATAAAATCGAATTCCGAACGGATGCAGGGATTGATTCAGCAATTGATCGAGTTCAGAAAAGCTGAGACGGGGCATCTTCAGGTACGAATCGAAAAAACGGATGTCGCCGAACTGATCCGGTTCGTACTCGATAATTTTCAGGAAGTGCTTGAACAAAAGAATATTAAACTGATTCTGAATATTCATCCCGATTTGTTGTATTGGAACAGCGATCGCGACAGTCTTGAAAAGATCCTATTCAACCTGGTTTCCAATGCCGTGAAGTATACACCCTCCGATGAAAAAATCGAAGTGAGCGCTTCGTACCTGAGCGAACCCAATATTGTGCAGATACAAGTAACCAACAGGGGTGTTGGGATTAAAGAAGATCATCACCGGAGAATTTTCGACCGTTTTGAAGTATTGGAACGCTTCGAAAAACAAGTCATGAAAGGATTGGAAACCAGCAATGGAATCGGACTTGCGCTGTGTAAAAACCTGGTTGAGCTGCTGGGCGGAACGATAAGACTCGAAAGTGATGGCGAAACCTATACCTCCTTCACGATCCGGTTGCCGGAGTTGGCCCCGGACACGGATGCTGCGCCGTTACCCAACGAACCGGTACGTCTGAAAACTACGGATGCTACAGGGTATCCGCCCGAATCGGAGGCCCGGCAACGCGAGATAATGATTCCCGATACGGTAAAAAACGGGTTAATATTAGTAGTCGACGATGATCCGGAAATTTGCCGTTTACTGCACGATATTCTGATTCATACGTATGAGATAGCGATGGCATATAATGGGAAAGAAGCTATCGAGATGATGAAATTACGGTTGCCGGTGCTGATTATCACCGATAATATTATGCCGGTAATGGATGGGGTCGAATTGGTGAAAATAATGAAACAACAGGAACTGACACGCCATATCCCTATCCTTATGTTATCCACAAAAAGCTCGGTCGAAAGTCAGATTGAAGGCCTGGAGATGGGGGCTGATGGTTATTTAGGCAAGCCGTTTCATCCGCGACATCTTGAAGCGATGGTCGAAAGTGCTTTGTCGCGCAATAAAACCCTGCTCGATTACAGCGAGTCGCCCTATTTAGCGGTGGATTTGTTGGAAGGTAAAATAATTCGTAAGGAAGACCGGAATCTGATCCTCCGGATTACCTCGCTTATATTTGAACAAATCGAAAATGATTCGCTTTCGATTGAATATATTGCCGGCGAACTGGCGATGAGTAAAATGCAGCTGTACCGGAAGTTAAAGGAAAATGTAGGGCAGACACCCACGGAGTATATCCGTACAATACGGTTGAAACAGGCCGAAAAATTATTAAAGACGACCAGTAAGACGGTTTCGGAAATCATGTACTTGTGCGGTTTCAACAACAAGGCTTATTTTTACCGCGAGTTTGCAAAGAAGTTCAATGATACTCCCAAAGAATTCAGAAAGAAAGCCGGCACGATAGTAAACGAATGATAAAAACAGCAACAGCACCGAAACGCTATTTTCGCATTCCGGTGCTGTTGTGCGGTAGGATGGGTGCTTGGTTATACTACATATGTAGTCGAGGCTGTGTCGCCTCCGCGACCGGTCCAGTTGGTATGGAAGAATTCGCCGCGCGGCCGGTCGATACGCTCGTAGGTATGCGCTCCGAAGTAATCGCGCTGCGCCTGTAACAGGTTGGCTGGCAAACGTTCGCTGCGAAGCCCGTCGAAGTAGGTGAGTGCAGCGGTAAGTGCCGGAACCGGAATTCCGTTGGTGAGGGCTGTGGCACACACCCGGCGCCATCCTGCCTGCGCCTGTTCGACTTTTTCCTTGAAGTAAGGATCCAGCAACAGGTTTTCAAGTTCAGGATTTTTATCGAACGCTTTCTTGATATCGCCTAAGAATACCGAACGGATAATGCAACCACCCCGCCACATCAACGCGATGCCTCCGTAATTCAGGTTCCAGTTGTATTCTTTTGCTGCTTCCATCATCAGGTTATAGCCCTGGGCATACGAAATAATCTTGGCACCGAACAAAGCATCCTTCAAGTCGTCGATCATTTGCTTCTTATCGCCGGTGAAATGCACTGCAGGGCCGCTGATCATTTTCGAAGCTTTCACACGCAGGTCTTTCTGGGCCGACAAACAACGGGCAAATACCGATTCTCCGATCAGGGTGAGCGGAATTCCCAGGTCGAGAGCAACAACGCCGGTCCATTTGCCGGTACCTTTCTGTCCCGCCGTATCCAGGATTTTTTCCACCAGCGGTTCTCCATCCGTATCTTTAAAGGCCAGAATATCACGTGTAATTTCTGTCAGGTACGAATCCAGATCGCCTTCGTTCCACACTTTAAACACTTCATGCATCTCGTCGGCCGACATGCCCAGCAGATCTTTCATCAACTGATAAGCTTCGTTAATAATCTGCATATCACCGTATTCAATGCCGTTATGCACCATTTTCACAAAATGGCCGGCTCCATCTTCGCCTACCCAGTCGCAGCAAGGTACATTATCCTCCACTTTGGCCGCCACCGCCTGGAAAATATCCTTCACTGCCGGCCATGCGGCAGGCGAACCACCCGGCATCATCGAAGGACCCAGTAAAGCTCCTTCTTCTCCGCCCGAAACGCCGGTGCCGATATACAGCAATCCTTTGCTTTCAACGTACTTCGTGCGACGAATCGTATCGGGGAAATGCGAATTCCCGCCATCAATAATAATGTCGCCCTCTTCGAGATGAGGAATAATCTGCTCGATAAAATCGTCTACCGGCTTGCCGGCTTTTACCAGCATCATCACCTTACGGGGTTTTTCGAGCGAATCACATAATTCCTTGATGGAGTGCGCTCCGATAAAGTTTTTGCCCTTGCCTCTGCCGGCCAGGAACTGATCAACTTTTTCAACCGTGCGGTTGTAAACACCCACGGTAAAACCCTTGCTTTCCATATTCAGCACCAGGTTTTCGCCCATTACGGCCAAGCCGATAAGGCCAATGTCTGCTTTTTGTTTCATTTGTTAGTATTGCTTATTTGGTTTATTCATTTACAATGTTGAATCCGATTTGTGTCAGTAGCATCCGGATATCACCGGGAATGTTTACAGCACGAATGGTATAGGCTGCAAACTCCCTCCGTACCGGATAATCGCCTCTTTGTTTCTCAAAGCCGGAAGGTTGAGCCCTGAAACGCGCATCGTCGGTACGAATATCATAGGTATGAAGAATAGCCTTGCTTATAATATCCTGTGCGCTCAATCCTGCGCCATCAATCTCTATTGTGGGGCATTCCGGTAATTCAACTCCCGAAGGTGTCCAATTGTTTAGATTGAAGCCGAAAAAACCGGCAATTGCCTGCACACTCATTAGCGTACCCGTAGCTTTGCCGTCCCGTGAATAGCCGGCTATATGCGGAGTCGCCAGAAAAGCGGCGTCGAGCAATTCCCGGTCGATATCGGGTTCGTTTTCCCAGCAGTCGGCCACAAAAGCCTCGAGTTTGCCTTGGTTCAGAGCTTGTTTGACAGCCGCCGTATCGGTTACCTCTCCTCTGCAGGAATTGATAAGGAGCGGTCTTTTTGAAAGTTGACGAATAAAATCGCTATTTACCAGGTGGTAGGTGGCATCGCCGCCACGTGTTTCGAGCGGCACATGCAGGCTGATGATGTCGGCTTTTTCAAGAATTTCGGAAAGCTCGGCAAATTGTGCAGGATCCTCGTTCCGTTTCCGGGGCGGGTCGTTCCTGAGCACGGTCATTCCCAGCAATTCGCCGAAACGGGCCACTTTCGATCCTACATTCCCGACGCCTATCACGCCGAGACAGAGTTCCTTCAGCTGTACATTTCGCGCTTCAGCCCATACCATCAGTACCGAAGCAATGTATTGCTCTACCGATTTCGAATTGCATCCCGGTGCATTGGTCCAGCCGATGCCCGCTTTTTCGCAATAGGCGGTGTCGATATGGTCGTACCCTATAGTGGCCGTAGCAATCATTTTTACCCGCGAACCGGCCAATAAGCTTTCGTTACAGATCGTGCGGGTACGGGTCACTATGGCATCGGCATCGCGCACCACTTCGGAGGTAGTGTTGGCTCCCGGAAGGTAAATCACTTCGGCTACCGGTTCGAATGCACCCCGGATGTAAGGGATTTTATCGTCGATTATTATTTTCATGGGAGTAATAATTGGTTACTATGGTTTCGAGTACCTTGTTGGTTCGTGCAGCCGAAACACCGGTGCTCACACATTCGCCCCGGCCCACAAGGGCATTCACCACCTGTGTAATAAGATGAAATTGAATGTTTTCGGGATTCTGAAAACAAAGTTCAATGGTTCCGTTTCCGGTGGTAAGTTGCAAATCGCCTTTAGCAAAAGTGGGGAGTGTGATTTTTCCCCGGGTTCCGGTAATCTCGATAGTATCCCGAAAATTCCCCGGATCGGTTACGAAACACCAGCTTCCGCTGCCCGCCATTCCGTTGGCTAATCCGAAACTGGCAGTAACCGTATCCTCGGCCGCATAATATCCGGCAATATTGGAGGCAAAACCGGCAGCAAACGTAACGGGACCGGCCAGGTAATCGAGGTAATCGAACTGGTGCGAAGCCAGATCATAAAAATGGCCGGCTCCGGCAATTTCGGGGTTAACGTGCCAGCTTTGCTGTTCTTTATACTGATCGCGCACTCCTTTGGGAAGATGCAATGTGAGGTGCACCGTGAGCGGAGTTCCGATGCTACCGTTTGCGAGCAGCTCCTTTACTTTATTGAAAGCCGGGAGGGTGCGGCGGTAATAGGCTACATACAAGGGCATTCCTGTTTCTTCGGATACCCGGATCATTTCGAGGCATTCGGCATAGGTACGGGCCATTGGTTTTTCGACATACACCGGCTTGCCTGCCCGCATGGCCTGTATGGCGTAACGAGCATGCGTATCGGGTGGCGTAGCAATGTATACGGCATTTACCTCCCCGTCGTTTATGAGTGCAGCGGCATCGTCATAGTATCGTTCCACGCCGTGCCGCTGTGCATAATCGCGGGCTTTGTCACGATCCCGCCGCATTACAGCCACCAGGCGCGATCCCGGCACTTTATTCAATGCCGGTGCGCTTTTCAACTCGGTTACGTTACCGCAACCAATCATCCCCCAACAAACCTCCTTCACCATTGCTCAATTAATATTTAAACCGTTCTTTATAGGCCCACAGTCCTAAGGCCGGATTGGATATGTAAAATATTTCTTCACCGTCGGGAAGAATATTAAAACCGTCTTTCAGTTGATCGGGCTTATACCGCGCGGTCACTTCATCGATGTCGGCATAGTTGAAACCTACGCTTATTATCTCTTCCCGGCTGAGATTGCCGGCCTGCTTGCCGGGGCAATAGGTGACACTGAAACGCCCTTCCGTAGATCCGTGTATCAAATGTGCCGCAGCTCCCAGGTTTCGTCGCAATTCTTCGTTTTCGTCGCAGGCCTTCAGGGTGGCCGGCGTGCCGAAATAACCATATTTCCGTATCAGGCGGTCGATTTCCTTGTCTTCGCCGAATTCCTTCAATGCCGGCGCCAATACAATCAGTTCTCCGTTATCGTCGATGGCCATACGGGTACGGTAAATCGATTTATTACCCAGCCAGGTGCTTTTGAATTCCGTAGGATCGAGATACACCACTACTTTTTTCAGCGGCCGGTCGAGCATCTCGAAATTAACCTGCAGCGCCAGCTTGGCTGCTTTGTCGAATACTTCGAAATCGTCGCCGATAAACAGTCCGCGGGTTTTTACAATTCCGTCGGTTTTGTCGAGCCCTACCACCGTTTGAACGTACACAATCGGTAAATGCTTGGCAAAATGTTCCGAGGCGTAGTTAAAAACGCGGCGTACCGGCGTATCGGCGTGACCCATCATGCGCTCCATCCCGTAGGCAGCGCCAATAAAGTGACTTTTATTGATGCCTTCGGAACCACCTGTACCGACGAATATGTTTTTGTTGTAGTTGGCCATTCCCACCACTTCGTGAGGCACCACTTGCCCGATCGACAAAATTAAGTCAAAATTTCCGTCCCGCAAAAGTTTGTTCACCTGGGCCGGCCAGGGAAATTCGACGGCGCCTTCCGAAACTTCCTTTACATAGGAGGCAGGCACCGTTCCGAGTGTTACCACGTCGTTGCGCCAGTCGTGATCGCGGATCAGCGAAGCCGGAAGCGATCCGAACATATGCCCGATCTGGTGAGCGGTCATCGGGCTGTGGGTCCCCAGTGCGGGAAGCACATCGGTGAGCGCATCGCCGTAGTAGTGCCAGGCCATTTCGGTAAGTTCGCCCGAACGGCTGGGAAGCCGGGTGTAATCGGGTGGAATAGCCAGTACTTTTTGTTTGGTTCCCAGCTTTTCGAGCGCGGCATACAAGCCCTCTTTTAAATCGGAAGCGCCAAGCTCCAGCCCGGCACCTCCCTTTTCATAATACATCATCTTTTGTCAGCGTTTAACGCGGGCATTTCCGCCCCAGATACTCCAAACTTGTTCTTCATCGGCCGGTGAGGCATAATCGGTAAGCATGGTGGTGGCCAGTGCTCCGGTAGCCCAGCCGAACTGGGCCCATTTTTCCGACTCCCAACCTTTCAGAATGCCATAGAGCATACCTCCCACGTAGCCATCGCCTCCGCCAATACGATCGAGTACGTTGATCTTACGGGGCAGTATCACCGTCCATTCGTTGCCATCGAGTAAAATGGCGCCCCAGAGATGTTCGTTGGCACTGATAACCTGACGAAGGGTCGTAGCAAATACCGATGCATTGGGGAACGATGCCTTCACACGGCCTATCATTCCTTTAAACCCGTCGATTTCGGCTTCGATTCCCTTTCCACCGGCCTCGGGTCCTTCGATCCCCAGGCAGAGCTGGAAATCTTCTTCGTTACCGATCAGGATATCGGCAACCGAGGCAATCTCGGTGAAAACGGCGCGAAGTTCATCTTCGCGTCCCTTCCAGAACGATGCCCGGTAGTTGAGGTCGAACGATATGCGAGTGCCGGTTTTGCGGGCGAAACGGGCCAATTCCAGGCAGAATTGGCTGGTATCCTGCGATAAAGCAGCAATTAATCCCGATAAATGCAGAATCTGCACTCCTTCGTCAACAAATATCCGATCCAGATCAAAATCTTTTACATTCAGCGTACGCCCCACCTCTCCCGCACGGTCGTTCTGCACGCGTGGGCCGCGGGTGCCGAATCCGCTGTCGGCGATATTGAACTGGTGGCGGTAGCCCCAGGGGTCGCCCTGGGCAACCTCCACTCCTTCGTAGGTCATGTTCCGGCTGCGGAGTTCGTTTTTGATAAACTGGGCAATCGGGCTGTCTTTCACAAAGGTGGTCAGTACTTTTACCGGCATTCCCAGCGACGAGGCGATGTTGGCCACATTGGTTTCGGCACTGGTAGCCTGCATTTCGAAAGTTTTGCTGGTATGTACCGGCTGTCCGTTGAGCGGAGTAATACGTACGCCCATGCTGCTGGCAACCAGCAACGAATACTTAGCGTTTGCTTTTAAACTAATACTCATTTTGCTATTATAATTTAAATACTGAATACATCAAATCCACCGTCGATAACCGTCAGTGTACCGGTCACGAATTTCGAGGCATCGCTGGCGAGCCAGTGTAAGGTTCCGAGCAATTCTTCGGGTTCGCCAAAGCGTTTGAAAGGAGTGTGCGCAATGATGGATTGGCCGCGTGCTGTGAGCGATCCATCAGGATTGGTGAGCAGCGCACGGTTTTGTTCCGAAATGAAAAATCCCGGTGCAAAGGCGTTCACCCGGAAGTCTTCTCCGAATTTGGTGGCCAGTTCAATCGCCAGGTACTTGGTGAAGTTGGTAACTGCTGCTTTGGCCGCTCCGTAGCCGGCAACGCGGGTAAGCGGCCGCAAGGCCGATTCGGAGGAGATATTGATAATATTACCCGCTTTCTGCTGCGTCATTACTTTCGCAAATACCATGGTGGGAATGATGGTGCCGAAAAGATTCAGGTCCACTACTTTCCTGAAATCGTCGATGTTCAGATCGAATAAGGTCTTGTCGGGACCAATGGTCGCTCCCGGCATATTCCCCCCCGCTCCATTGATCAAAACGTCGATTCGACCGTATTTTGCAACGATTTCTTCAGCGTTTTTTTCGAGTATCGCTTTGTCGTTGACATCCGTTTGCAGAAACATCGCTTCGTGCCCTTTGGCAAGAATCCCGTTTACCAATTCTTCTCCTTTTGCCTGGTTACGCGCCAGCACTACCACCTTGGCTCCCTGCTCGGCAAGATATTCCACCATGCAGCTTCCCAGTACTCCCGTGCCTCCGGTCATCACCATCACACGGCCTTTTATATCAAATAAGTTTCTCATACTCCGGTTTTATAAATTCAATAATCGTTTCAGGTGACGTTCGTAGATGTTTTCCTCCACACAGGCGCCAATCACGTCGCTGTATTTTTTCAACATTGCATAGTAAGCATCTCCTTTTTCGGCTGCAACTTTGTAGGCTACGTGCACCAGCTGACGAAAATCGGCATTGTAGTCGGGATGACCCGGGATATGCCGCAGGGTGTTAGCCAGTTTTTCGCCGTCCCAGCTGTTTACTTCTTCTACCGAGGGTAACCGGGCCGGATCGATGTCGATCACATCGGCATAAGGAGCGCATAACTCTTCGCGACGGTTGTACGACCCGGCGTAAATTTCTTTTGCCATTTCGAGACCATCGCCACCGGCAAGAGCCAACCCGATCACCTCTTCCAGCCAGGTTGTACCGGCTGTTTTCAGGTGCAGGCCTTTGTCGTGCTTTTTAATAATCGAAGCCATGATCGGATAAATCGAAAATTTATCGCTACCCGAGTGAACACTTAGTTTCAGTTCCTGCGGTAATCCGAATTGTTTCACTGCATAATTGATAACCAGGATATCTTCTTCAAATTCGCGGGCGAATTGATCGAGATCGCCGCGGTAGTCGACACCCTTGTTGAAACGGCCGGTAAACTTGGGAGCTATGGTTTGTGCCGGTACTCCTTTGTCGGCGAGCATTTTCAAAATAAAGAACAGGTAAACCGGGGTTTGCGGATGTTCCACTTCGTCCATCGAAACTTCGGTAATGAAATTGCCTTTTCCTTTTTTGTCCACCAGGTATTGATATATTTCGGAAGCCTGTTGAGTGGCTGCCAGAAATTTTGACGCAATCTCGATCAGCAATTCACGGGTTACCTTTATAGCTTGCCGGATTCCGGGGATTTGCAAGTCGCCCATATAGGCGGCACACGAATCGACAAATTTCCGCACTTCTTCTTCGGTACTGGGTTTCCCGATAAAGGCAGCCACATCGAGCGTGAAGAAATCGGCTGTTTCGACAAAGGGAGCAACGGTGGAAAGGTTGATATGATCGGCATCGACAAAATATTTACCTTTAAATCCCAGGGTTGCAACGGCATGATCGGCTTCTTTGCGTACATCGGCCGGATGCGAATGAACGTATATATGTTCGCGGTTGGATTTATTCCAAACCGGACTAATGTCGTGACCTGCCCCGTTGGCTTTTACAATGGCTCGCAGCTGAGCTACACCCTGATGGGCAAAACGATCGCCCATCCCGATACTGATTTTTCCTAATTCCATAATATTCCAATTTTTAAGATTAATATTTCTCTCTGAAGTTTATATAGTCGTTAATGTTTTCTTTCATCAATATATCGATGGGAACGTAATTTATCTGGTTTACCTCCTGCTTTAAAATCAGTTTATTGCAGAGATCGCGTACGGTATAGTAAGCCTGTTTACCGGGGCTTTGAGCAATCAGATACGATATTACATCCTGATTGAGGTATTCGACGTTTTTATCGAGCAGGTCGTATCCGATTAACCGGATGTTGGCGTGTTGCAACTGTTTCAGGTAATTAGCCAGCCGGTATACTTTCGAATTGAAAGTGATGGCCGCATTTAGTTGCGGATGTTCCCGGAACGTTTGTTCCACTATCCGGAGATTCAACTCATCGTCGGTGTCGCTGATCTCTACATGTACCAGGTCCATCTTTTTGTGAGGCGTTTGTTGGTTGAAATAGTGCATGAAACCTTCGAACCGGTATTTCGTCTGGTTCGAAACGGCTCCCTGCCGTTTGGTCCGGAGTACCAAAACTTCGCTGCTGTCGGGCAGATCGTTGAGAAGTAATTTGGCGGCGACAAATCCGCTTTGAAATGAATTCTGACCGTAATAGGTTGTAAAATCAGCTTCTTCGATCAGAGAGTCGATAAAGGAGAAGGGAATCTCGTGCTGCCGAAGATCGAGGGTGAACGCCAAGGTTTCGTTTCTGAAAATAGGGGCCAGGATCACGGCATCGGGCTTCAACTGAAGCAGGTTGTCCGTAAGTCCCAGGAAGTTATTCGCATCGAACTGATTGAAGTAATGAATATCGATGTGGATATTGTACTGAAGAAAATCATTCCCGGCCTGCAGCAATGCATTTTCGATGAATTCCCAGTAATCGCCGGGTTGGAACGAAGGGATAAGGCACACGAACCGGTAGTGCTTCTTGGATGCGAGTGAACGGGCCAGCAGGTTGGGAGTGTAGTTGATTTCTTTCAATACCTTCAGTACTGCTTCTTTACTTTTTACCGACACTTCGCCGCGGTTGTGCAAAACGCGATCGACGGTACCTTCCGACACGCCTGCCATGCGGGCAATGTCTTTTATCCGGGGTTTTTGAGTGGTATGTTGCATCTTACTCCTGATGATTTTATAGCTCCGTGTACGCACACAGTGGATTCAACTGCAAATGTACGATTTATTATGATTCAACAAAACAGTTTTCAGGTCGTGTGCGGGCACGGATTGAATATATTAATCGTAAAAACAAGATAATCAGAGGTATAAGTCGGTGCACATATAGCGAAATATTTGTGTTAAATATTTGAAAAGCACAGCTTAATCTTCTACTCTGCCTTTATCAGGATTCGAATGCCCCGAAAAGCGACTGGGCTTTTTGTTGATGATAAGGGTAGAGGGTATGTTTTCGAGTTTGGTACTGTTGTCGTGCGTCAGCCGGTTCCAAACCGGATAGCTTACCAGCATGAGACTGTATCGTCCGAAGTGATTGTAATTGTTTCGTGCGTTCCGTATCAGTTTATAGGAATTCGGGAAATGAAGATGCAGCTCTTCGAACGATTTCGTAAAAGCTCCGGTCGACTGGAGCAATCGGTTTTCGTCGTGAATCACGAGCTGAATACTGGCATCGTTTTTCAGAATACGGTGTGCGTAACGAATCAGGAAATCGTCTTTTTCGTCCTGTATGAGTACAAGTACTTCTTTCAGATGATCAAAATTTCGATTAATAAAAATTCCTACACTGCATTTGCTTTGTTCGACAAAATACTTTGTTTTGTCTTTTATTAAGCTGCCCGGATAGAAGATTTCTCGCGATCGGGTTACTTTATTGACCAGTTGATTGATAAAACTGATAATTCCGGTGGTTGACTGGTTTTTCACAAAGGAAATTCCGGACAGCGAAACCCCTGCTCCAACCAGCAGGAAGTCGAAATTGTCGGTATTAACAGTCCGGACCACGCCCTGTTCAATATTGTCGGCAAACTTGTGTTCGGTTTCAATCTCAAATTTCATTTTCTCCGATTCGGAAAGAATTCCCCTGAAACTTTCCCGGGCAAAATCGTCGCCATAGATGGGATTGGTATCGGTACCGGGTGTAATGTGGAGAGCGGTCACCGACAGGATGTTTTTAGCGCCGTCGAGGGTCGAACGGGCAATCCTGAGCAATGCTTTTCCGTTGTCGGGATTTCCCAGCGAAATGAGTGCCTTGAACACTCCCTGCGCCTGTTGACGCCGGTATTCTTCCTGAATGTTCTTTTGAGGAAACAGCTTTTGAATCAACGACAATAAAGGAGTGGTCATAAAGGTGGTTATCAGGGCCATTAAAACCAGCATCACAAAAATAGGTTTCGGTAGAATGCCCATTTCGAACCCAATATTAAGCACGACGATTTCCATCAATCCGCGTGTATTCATCAGGGCGCCAATTGAAAGGCTATCGCGCCAGCTTTCACCCATGATTTTTGCAGTGAAGGCCCCACCGGCAAATTTTCCGATAATTGCAAATAATATTACAACACCCGTAATAGTCCAAAGATGGGGGGTGTTGAGCAGTCCGATTTCAGTTCGTAATCCGGTGTAAACAAAAAATAAAGGTAATAGTAGTGTAACAGCGACATCTTCGATTTTATCGATCAGAATTTTTCTGAAACTCGGTAGGGGCGGCATTATGACTCCTGCAAGGAAAGCCCCGAAAAGAGCGTGTATACCGATGAGTTGTGTGGCAAGTGCCGACAACGTGAGTAAAAGAAAGATGAATGCAACCATATTCCGGTTTAAGGTCTCGGAATTGCTGTAAATCTTTCCGATTTTATGCATAAATGGTTTGACAACGAAAATCATCAGGAAGATGTAAACCAATGAAAATCCAATGGTGTAAAGTGAACTTACAAAACTGCCGGTTTTTGCGATAGCTATAACTCCGGCCAGCAACGACCAGGCTGTAACGTCGTCGAATGCTGCACATGCAATCGATATCTGTCCGAGGTGTGATTTCGACAACCCTTTTTCCTGTACAATGCGGGCCAGTACCGGAAAAGCGGTAATACTCATCGAAATGCCGATGAAAAGGGCGAATGAGAGGAAGTCGGTATGACCGGCAGCAAATTCCTCGTACACGAAATAGGCGAACAACATCCCCATGAAATAGGGAATAATGATACTGGCATGACTGATGACATAGGTGGAGCCCATTTTGTTGCGCAGCATCCCCAGGTTGAGTTCCATGCCGATTACAAACATAAAAAGGACCAATCCGACCTGACTCAGGATGTATAGATTGCCGAGCGATTCGGGGGCAAACAGAAACTGAAACGTATCGGGATAGAAATAACCCAGCAAGGAAGGCCCGAGAATGATACCGGCCAAAATTTCGCCAATCACCGTGGGTTGGCCTATTTTAATAAAAAACCATCCTACAATGCGCGACACAAGCAGGATGGCAATAATTTGCAGCAACAACAATCCCAGTGGTTCAACCAGGTTGTGGTGGACGGATAATCCGAACGACTCAAAATCGCTCTGCGGAGGCGAATCGATGCTGCTTATATGTTGTTCGTAGACTTCAAATCGTTCGGCATTTTTAAAAAGAACGTAGGTAAGTACAACGAACGAAACAATCATCAGCAGGTAGAACAGCCAGGTATTTAAGTGTTTATTGGGCATGGTATGCGGGTGATCGGTGGTTATTCGATAACGGCTTTTATATCTTCGATTGAAACCAGTTTGTTTACGATGGCATAAATGGTTAAGCCGGCGGTGCTGTGAATTTCAAGTTTCCGGGTGATGTTTCTCCGGTGCGAAATTACGGTATGCGTCGACAGAAAAAGTTGTTGTGCGATTTCTTTGTTGGTGAGCCCTTTTACTACGCAGGTCAGAATTTCGACTTCCCGGTCGGTAAGGCTTTCGCTTTTATCGAGCTGGGAGGTGTCGGGGTGACTTTCTTCGTATTTTTTTTCGAGCCTTTCGGTCAGCGGAATAAACAGGCAATCCTCCACTTTCGTATGCCTGTCGAGGTCGAGTTCGCAGTCGGCCAGATCGAACAAAACCTCATTGAGCAGGTAATTCGGCTTTTGCGAAGGAAAGTATTTCACCAGAATATTCTTCAAATCGGATAACTTCGATTCAATATTTTCATGATTTTGCTCAAAAACCGCAATGCTGTATTCCGGATCCTTATCGCCTTTGCAAAGCCGGAGTACGTATGGAAATACCGTATTGTTTTCGTAGGCCATGTGTTTCTGAACCTCCTGTTCGTAGTCGTCGAAGAACTTCAGAATCATTTTTTTATACGGGTCTTCCTTGATCGAATCGTCGATGGCATCGATCAGTTTTCTCCGTATCAGGGGGAGTTTGAAATCAATAAAAAAGTTATGCGCGTTGCGTAAATAAGTTACCAGGTTGTCGATATTGATCGTGTCGGCCGGAATTAAATCGGATTGAAAACCTCCCGATATATAATTGACGACCGTGAGAAAGGTAGTCGCGTCGATATCGCGTTCGAGACAGACTTCACGAACGGTTTTTTCGCCAAAACCCAGGGGCAATCCGAACCGGGTCATGGTGAGCAATAGCGATGCATCTTCCCTGATCAGGTCGTTCATCTTACTGGAAGGAGTGAATTTTTGCACCATTCTTCCTGCTTATTTCTGGTTGCGTTGAGCTTCCCGTTTTTTAATGTCCTGTTGCAGCCGTTCGAAAACACCGGCATCGAGCGATTTCATCGCTTCGAAAGCTGCGGGATCTTTACGGCGGGTAACCGCCATCAGGTTGTAGAGATAGGTTTCTACTTCCTGTTTGCCATAGCGCTTTTCGAATTCGGCGCGGTTCTTTACAAAGAAGGCGAAAGCCGGACTTTTTGTCGAACTCACATGATTGCTGATCAATTGCCAGCTCTCGGCATTCAATTTATCCTGTTCGGAAGTTTTTGCAAAATACTCTTCAATAAGCGCATCGGCATTGGGCGCTCCATAATTCATATCGAGGTAAGCATTGATGGTTTTAGCGCTCCGGTCGCCTTTCGTTATCCGTGCATCCACTGCCTTGAAATTATTTTCGCTGTCGGTTGCCAGCTTGCTTATTTTCAGGAAGTCGGCAGCATTTTCAGTTGAGCCGACCGCACGGTGAACCACTTCTCCGTCGCCGTTGAGATAGAGAAACGAAGGGTAGGCTTTGATGCCATAGGTTTTTCGTACGATGGCGCCGTACGGTTTTTCCATATCGTATTTCAGGTTGATGAAATTGGCATTGTGAAATTTTCCGAGTTCTTCGTCGGGGAAGATATTGGCGTCCATGTATTTGCAAGGGCCGCACCATACGGCATAGCAATCGATAAAAATAAGTTTATTTTCGGCTTTGGCTTTTGCCAGTACATTTTCGAAGATCGTATCGTTGTGGAACTGAATCCCTTTGTTTTGAGCTACTGTGTGGAGGGTAATTGCAAGAATTCCGATGATTAAAAACTGTTTCATATTGTTCTGTTGTGATTGGTATGAGTTTATAAAACGTATGTATACTCAAATTGTTTGACAATTAATAGATTGATTCGAGAAACTGTGCCAGCCGCAGGCCGGCTTTGTATACCTGAAGGTTTAAATCGGCGTTGAACCGGTAAAAATAGAGGTAATTATTGGTGTCGGTATGGTCGTAATGATAGATTCGGTTGCAAAGTTGGTACGAATCGAGTAGATCATCGGTAACCGAACGTTTTTTCAATTCTTTTTTTTGCGGTGCAAAGCTATCGGCCAGGTACCGGGCCAATTCGGTATACGACATCTGGTGATGTCCGATCAGTTGGCTGTCCCATAAGCGATGAATATTCGATTGTTGACCGAACCAGGTATAGCCCACCCGGTTTCCTCCCTGGTCGGCCTCGCGCCCGAGGTGCATGGGTTGATACAAGTCGCCGGTAAGATGAATCAGAAAACGGAGCGCCTCGGCATCCTGATTGTTCTGTTTCAGCCGGGTCAGCATCTGCCCGATCGCAAAGAACAGATGTTCGCCCTCGGCCGTAGGGTTATTCCACAGTTTTATCAATTCGTCGGGAGGGCAATTGGCTTTCAGGTTCTGATAATGCCAGGGGTAGCTATAGCTGTAGGAGGGTTCGCTCCGTACTTCATCGGCCCAGGTTGAAGTGTAAATAATACCGTTGGTTCCCAGTAGTTTGTCGATTTTTTTACGGGCGCCCACCGAAAGTTCCGACTGGGCTATACTGGCGATAGCCCGGTGACCGTCGGGGCCATAAGCCAGCAGGATATGGGCCGGAAAAAGAGCGATTAAAAGCAGGTAGCCGATTTTTTTCATGCTGAAATTTCAAATGTTTCCTGCAAAGGTATTCATTTCAGTTAAAATTTTACTAACTTTTGAGGCAGAATTTTCGACCGGCGAAGTATTTTGTATCTTTGCAGACCGGTACTCCCGGCAGCGGGGCAATTGGATATGGAAAATGTGTTTAGAGAATACCTGTATTATCTGAAGGTAGAAAAAGGTCTTTCGGAGAATTCGGTCGTGGCCTACCGTCAGGATTTAGAGAAGTTGTTTTCTTATCTCGGCGATGCGCATATCGATCCTGTACAAGCCCAGCGTGAGCATCTTTCCGATTTTTTGGTGGAACTGTCGTCGATGGGAATTCAACCCCGGACACAAGCGCGTATTCTTTCCGGAATCAAATCGTTTTACCGGTTTTTGCTTTATCGCGACCGGCGCACCGACGATCCGACCGAGTTGCTGGGTACTCCCAAAACCGGGCTTCATTTGCCCGAAGTGCTTACTGTTCGTGAAATCGATGCTATGCTAGCCAGTATCGATCTTTCGAAGGCCGAAGGGCAGCGGAATAAAACGATGATCGAAATGTTGTATGGTTCGGGGTTGCGGGTGTCGGAGCTCATCGGCCTGCGGATTTCCAATTTATATGCCGACGAAGGGTATATGCTGGTTGAAGGGAAAGGAAGTAAGCAGCGTTTGGTGCCGGTGTCGGGCAAAGCCCTGCACGAGTTGAACTTGTGGTATATCGACCGCAATGGGTTGAACATTGAAAAAGGCCACGAAGATTATATCTTTTTGAACCGGAGGGGGAAACAATTGACCCGTGCGATGATTTTCACGATTGTGAAGCAATTGGCCGAAGCGGCCGGCATCCGGAAGACGGTGAGCCCGCATACGCTCCGTCACTCGTTTGCCACGCATTTGCTCGAAAACGGGGCGAATTTACGTGCCATTCAGCAGTTGCTGGGACACGAATCGATTACCACCACCGAAATTTACACGCATATAGATATTCATTTTCTTAAAAAAACAATTGCCGATTTTCATCCGCTCCTCCATTCATGAAGCTTTCGATACTTTTGTTCCGCCACGCTGTTCACGGGCTTGTATTCAGATCGATACTTTTATTTTCGGTATTGATCGGTATGGCCGGGCCGCTCCGCGCTCAACCGGGTGAAACGCTGGTGGTTGGCTATGTAAGGAGCAAAAGCGATAAATCGCCGCTTGCCGCTGCCAATATTTACTTCGAGGGTACCAGGGTGGGAACTCAGTCGGATGAGGATGGTTTTTTTGTGCTGCGGCATTTGGGGCCCGAAAAGAAGTTGGTATTTTCGAGCATAGGCTATAAAACGGTTGAAGTAATGATAGAGCCGGGGACTCCGGTGAGTGTGAACGTGGAGCTTCGTGAGGATATCAGGACCTTGCAGGAGCTGTTTGTGTTTCCCGGAGTTAATCCGGCGACTTTGTTGCTGCGGAAGATCAGGGAGGCTGCTGCTGTCAACGATATTCATAACTGGCCCCTCACATTCAGGACCGAGGAAGAAGAATTGGTGTTGATGCCGCTGGGGAGGGAATCGACCCGGCGAAAATTCGAAAAATGGACGAGTGGGTTAATAAGTTCGTCGGATTCATCGGTTTTATCGCCTTTGTACATGGCCGGCAGGACCTATTTACACGAAGGGCGTACAGCCCGGCGCGATTTATCGGAGTTTTCGAAAGCTACTCCCGAAAATCTGATGCTGGTACTGGAAAAACTGGCCGGAAGTTTGAGAACCGACATCAATTTTTACAACAACAACCTGATTATGTTCGGTAAAAACGTGGTGAGCCCGCTTTCTACGGCAGGCAATGCCTTTTACATGTATTACCTCATCGATAGCATACCTGCCGAAACCGGGAAGCAGTATCAGGTTCGATTCAGGTCGCGTAATCAAAAAAATCTTGCTTTCAACGGTGAAATGTATATCGATTCAGCTTCACTGGCGTTAACATCCATAAAGGCTCAACTACCTGTATCGGCTAATATTAACTACATTAACCAGGTCGTAATCAATCAGCATTTTAGGCCTCAGGGAGGCAAGTGGTTCCCGGCGGAGACCGACATGAAGCTGATAATGAATTATGCCCTGCAGGTGGATAGTACGAGTAGAATACCCGAATTGTTCTTTCTGCGGAGCAGGAAAACATCGCCCGAGGACACGCTGTACTTAAATGCCGGTAACTTTGCCGGCTCCGAGTTTCAGAAAGAAGAACTCGAATTGAAACTGGCCGAACTAAATGATATGCCGCTCATGAAAGCTGCACGCTGGCTGGCCGATGTGGTAATTACAGGCTATGCGCAAGCCGGAAAACTGGATATTGGTAAAGTGTATCAGTTTGCCCGCTTAACGAAGCAGGAAGGCTTACGGTTGAATATCCCATTGCGAACCAATGAGTTGCTGTGGCCCAACTTCTCAGTGGGTGGTTATTGGGGCTATGGAATGGCTTCCAAAAAACATTCGTTTTCGGTGAATGCAGGGTGGAAACTTCCTTTTGATCGTAAAACAGTAGTTCGTGCAGGGTATACCGACGATCTTCGTCGTGTCGATTACGAATACAACGATTATATGGTCAAAGAAAATCCGTTGTTATCGGGAGATGTTGATGTTGCCAACACCCTTATATCGTTTACTTCTACCGACCGGCTTAACCGGCGCAAGGAGTGGTATGCATCCGTTACACACGATTGGAATCCGGACATAGAAACCAGTGTTCATTATCGTTCGAACCGGTATTATGCGGCCGGTTGGTTACCGTTTTCAGGTGCGGGTGGCAACAGTGATATGTATCAGCACCGTTCGCTTACCCTGGTTACCCGGTTTTCGCAGGACGAACGCACTTATGAAGATCACCTGGAGCGAATTTATATCCAGAACGAATTACCGGTGCTTTACCTCATTACCGAGGCCGGGCAGACCACCCCGAGGTACGAAAAGCTCAATTATCTGAAAATGATACTTAAGTTGAAGCATAAGGTGCTTTTCCCTTATGGCCAATGGATGTACAGTGTGGATGCCGGATGGTTGCTGGGCGATGTCCCCTACAATCTGTATTTTACGCAGGGAAGCGATAAAGCGTTCACCCATCGCCGGTTGCACTTCAATTTGATGGGTTTTATGGAATATACCTTCGATAAGTATATCGCGACCCACCAGGAGCTGATGTTGAACGGGATTGTTTTCAACTCATTGCCCGTAATACGTAATTTGAACTGGCGTGAACTGTTCACATTTAAAGCCTTGTACGGAGGGTTGTCGGGTTCCCGCTACACTCCCTACGATCTGCCCTCTACTTTGTCGACCCTACGTACACCCTATGTGGAGGTAGGAGCAGGAATAACGAATATATTTAAAATAGCTTCGGTACAATCGGTATGGAGGCTCACCGAGAGAAATAAACCGGGAATCAGTCCCTGGGGAATTGTAATCGGAATACGTTTTAATTTTTAGCTTTTTCAAACTTTCGTTATCTTTGCTGAAATTTATAACAGTATGGATACAACTTCAATTCGGGTAGCCGTCGTGGGTGGCGGTAACATGGGTGGTGCCATTGTACGTGGGATGGCATCGGGTAATCTTATTAAGCCAGACCATATCACGGTCAGTGATATTAACGAAACCAATTTACTCCTCTTCAAAGATTTTGATCCGGCTATTCGTACTACCCGGTCCAATACCGAAGCAATCGAAAATGCCGATGTGGTTGTGATTGCTGTTAAACCCTGGTTGGTTGGAGTTGTGGCCGAAGAAATCAGAAAAAAGATAAATTACAAAAAGCAAATTCTGGTTTCCATCGCTGCAGGTGTCGATTTTAAGGCCTTAGCAAGCCAATTTCACGATGAAGCAGCTATTTTCAGAATTATACCCAACACAGCCATCGAAGTTCTTCAAAGTGTGTCCGTCGTTTCGTCGTATAAAGCAACACAACAGCAGGAGGAGTTAATTAAGGCCATTTTCAGCGAGCTGGGAAAGGTCTTTTTTGTACCCGAAAACCAACTTGGAGCTTTCACGTCGCTGTCGTCGTGCGGGATTGCTTATGCGTTCCGCTACATCCGTGCAGCGATGGAAGGGGGCGTTGAAATGGGGATTTATCCGTCGGTAGCCAAGGCGGTGATCTTACAAACCTTACGGGGGGCGGTGGAATTACTCGAATCCGCAGGAACTCATCCCGAATCGGAAATCGACAAAGTAACAACTCCGGGAGGAATCACGATCAAAGGCCTTAACGAAATGGAAGCCCACGGTTTTACCAATGCAGTCATCAAAGGATTAAAAGCATCACATAGTAAATAAACAACATGGAAGTCATTAATTTATCGAGTAAAAATTCGGTTCTTAACCAATTTATCAAAGAAATCCGTTCGGTCGACATTCAGGGCGACCCTCTTCGGTTCCGCCGTAACCTGGAGCGAATAGGCGAAATCATTGCCTACGAAATAAGTAAAACGATGCACTACTGTGCCGAAGAAGTTAGCACTCCGCTCGGAACAGCGCCCGTGAATGTGATTTCCGATAAAATTGTGATATCCACCATCCTACGGGCCGGTCTTCCCTTTCATCAGGGATTTCTCAGTTATTTCGACCGGGCCGAAAATGCCTTCGTATCGGCCTATAGGAAATACAAGGATGCCCTGAAATTTGAAATTTTCATCGAGTACATCGCATCGCCCGATCTTAGCGGGAAAACCCTCATCATTACCGATCCGATGCTGGCCACCGGAGGTTCGCTGGAACTGGCACACGGCGCACTGCTCACCAAAGGCAAACCGGCACGGGTAATCGTAGCGTCGGTAATCTCGAGCCAGCAGGCAGTTGATTACTTATCGAAATATTTCGAAGGAAGCGATGTGACCTTATGGACAGCCGCTATCGATCCTTCGCTCAACGATCATTCGTATATCGTGCCGGGCCTTGGTGATGCCGGTGACTTAGCATTTGGCGAAAAATTGTAGTTTATTTCGCCTCGCCCTTTAATTCGATAATCCTGTCGGTTAATCCGTTACCGCCAATCGTGAGCGTTGCTGTATGCTTTCCGGCAGCTGTAGGCCGGTAACTTACAGTAAGGTTGGCTGCAACCGACGGTTCGGTACCCGAAGCAGGAATACTGGTCGCCGAAACTTCAAACTGGCTGGCATGTTCGCCTCCGAGCACTATAGAGAGCGAACCCGGTACATCCGAAGTTGTGAGGTTCAGGTATCTCGATTTTACCGAACCGGTATTCATTACTCCGAACGAGAGTGTATTCGTAACCGCCCCCACCACGATCACCGGCACCTGCTGGGCTATACCTCCCATGATATCAAACTGGATATTCTCCGCCGATTTGGTGATATTGGTTATCGGACGGTTGATGTTAACACCGTTCCAGGTGGTCGGATAAAACGAGCCCGAAGTAAATGCAGCTCCGGGTGTTGTCGAATTCCCGCTCAGTGGCTGCAGGTAAATACGCATGTGACTATCGGCAGTTTGAGTAGTGCCTGTATAGTTGTTGGGTCCGTTTTGATCCCAGGAATTGGCATCGTAATCGATATGCCAAATCAGCATTCCTTCGCCGGGAAGGTAAGTGTCCCAGCCCGTTTTCCGCCGGTATTCCACTACGAAAAACTCTTTCGGCGCCGGGTTTGCACCGTTGAGGTTGTGAGGGGTGGCCGATACAAGATAAGCCTGTCCGCTTTTGTCGGCTAATGCCGACATCGATTGCGAAAGCGGCAGCAATGTTTTCCGGCCGGGCATCGTCAGTTCCTGGGGAGTGAGCCATCCCAGGAAAAACCGGTCGTAGGCCGAATAGGTCGGGGGAGTACGGCCTTCGTTCAGATAAGCTCCCAAATCCATGATGCTCCAGTAGTTGAGCGTGTTTTTATCCGGATCTTCGGTATGATAATGGTCGGGTAACCCGATTACATGCCCGAATTCGTGCGTGAATGTGCCGATTCCGCACATATTGCTTCCCGAACTTCCTCCTAATTCGGAAGTACAGGCATAGTCGAAAATAGTTTTTCCGTCGAATACCCGCGAACCCGAAAAGTTTCCGGAATGCACCCACCAGCGGTGAGGCCAGATCGAATTTTCGGGTCCCCCTTCAGCTTCGTTGTAACCCGCATAATAAATAAAGATATTATCCACATACCCGTCGTTGTCGGCATCGTAATCCGCAAAATTAACATCGTTGTTGGCCAGACTGCAGGCATGAATCACCATATCGGTAGGTTTTACATCGTAATCATCTTCATCGTTGGCACCATAATAAGCCATGTTGTTGGGGAGCGTATACGGCCCTACCACATCGAACTGAGGACTGAAGGCGCCGTTGCTGGCCGCTTTAAAGTAATCGCGCGCCGAGCCGGTAGCTCCGTTGGCGCTGTAGCCCTGCTCGTTGAGCAAACGGGTAAAAGCTTCTTGCGGATTACTGGTCACGAAACTTTTATCGGAAAAATTCACCATTATCACCAACGATCGTGGCGAGCCTGTGGTCGGAAAAGCAGTGGAAGCGGAGGCCACAGGTGCCTTTTTCATCCTGAAAGCCTTTGTTGCCGGTTGTTGAAGCGGTTCCGCCCTGCCGATCCGCGACAGGTAGGATTGCTCTTCCGAAGAACGTTGTCCGGGATCGCGTGCAATGCGCTCCGGTGCCGTCGGGGTGTCGGTATATACATAAAATCCCTTCGGATTGATTTTTATCGCGTACCCGTCGACCGTGGTGCGCAGCTTACGATGTTCATCGCCATAGATGCGAACCGTTAGTGTCGACCCGTCGGGCTGAACAACCTGTATTGCATGAGGATATGCTGGTACGGACCATGCATTGAAGGAAATAAACGCAGCCAACAAGCTTGTTACTGCATACCTGATAAGTTTATACATAGCAGTTTCGAATAATAATTTAAATAATTAAAAGTGTACAAATTAATAAAAAAGTAACCGATTACGCAACTATTCATATTTTTATTACTTTTGCAGATCACTTAACGTATTAGTTTACATAAAAATAATTTATCACATGAAACATTTTTGGAAGTATACCCTGGCCACTATTACCGGGGTAGTAATCACTACGATTGTAGGAACGTTTATTTTGATGGGAATATTAGGTGCGATTTCCAGTTCATCGTCGAAGCCGGTAAAAGTGAAAGCTCCTTCGATCTATGAATTGGAACTGAAGGGTCAGCTGGTCGACCGTTCGGAAGATGATCCTTTCTCGGCCGCATTTGCCAGTGCAATGGGTCAGGATGCCGTAAAAATGATTGGTCTCGACGATGTATTGCTTAATATTCAGAAAGCCAAGAACGACGAGCAGGTAAAGGGGATTTATTTAAAAGGAGGCCAGCTCATGGGAGGAATGGCATCGATTAAAGAAATCCGGGATGCGCTGGTCGATTTTAAATCGACAGGCAAGTTTATTGTGGCCTATGCCGATAATTACATTCAGTCGAACTATTACATGGCCACCGTAGCCGATAAAGTATTGCTGAATCCGCAGGGGATGGTCGATTTCAGAGGGATAGCCTCGGAACTTCTGTTCCTGAAGAATACGCTCGACAAATTGGGTGTCGAAATGCAGGTAGTGAAGGTGGGTACTTACAAGTCGGCGGTTGAGCCTTATATCGAAACCAAAATGAGCGATGCCAACCGCGAGCAGGTGACGGCGTATACCCGTTCGATCTGGAATACGGTGTTGAATGAAATTGCTGTTTCCCGGAATATTACTGTCGATCAGCTGAATACCTACGCCGATGAAATGATGACGTTTCAACCCTCCGAAAAGCTGGTTGCCTACAACATGATCGATTCGCTGGTGTATGCCGATGAGGCCGACAGCATTCTTTCCACTTATCTGAAGGATTATAAGATTCTGAATCACAGCTCGATGACGAAAGTAGTTGATAATGCCAAATTCAGCAAAGACAAAGTGGCGGTAATCTATGCAGTGGGGCCGATCGACGATGGTTCGGGAAGTGGCATCGTATCGGAAAAGCTGGTCAAGACGATCAATGAGGCCGCAAAAGATAAAATGGTAAAATCGGTCGTGTTCCGTGTCAGCTCGCCAGGCGGCAGCGCCTATGGGTCGGAACAAATCTGGCGGGCACTGATGAATCTGAAAAAATCGAAACCGCTTATCGTATCGATGGGCGATTATGCAGCTTCGGGAGGCTATTATATCTCGGCTCCCGCCGATACTATCGTGGCTCAACCTAATACGATTACCGGCTCGATCGGTATCTTCGGATTGATTCCCAATATCGACGGACTGAATAAAAAACTGGGCTTTAGCTACGACGTGGTGAAAACCAACGCGATGAGCGATGCTCCTTCGCTCAACCGTGCGTTCCGTCCCGAGGAACGTGCCCTGATGCAGGCCTATGTCGACCGTGGATACGAATTGTTTGTAAAACGCTGTGCCGACGGACGTTCAAAAACCCCCGACGAGATTAAGGCGATAGCCGAAGGTCGTGTGTGGACAGGTGAAGAAGCGTTGAAGCTCGGGTTGGTAGATGTATTGGCCGGTCTTGATGAAGCCATCGAAATAGCCGCCGGCAAAGCAGGCCTTACCGAATACAATGTAAAAGAATTTCCTGCCAAGGAAGATTTCCAGACACGTCTGCTGAAAAGCCTGAGCGAGGAAGTGGAAACCCGTTTGCTCAAGATGCGCCTGGGTGAGCAATACCAGTTGCTGCAACATCTTCGTACGATCCGGCACATGAATGGGATTCAGGCCCGATTGCCGTATGAATTGAAAATGTACTGAGAATAAGTCCGTAACATATTGCTGCTTACTTTCGTAAGCCAACAGGAAAAGTTCAGTAACCAGGGGGTTGCTGAACTTTTTTGTTAGCTGCCCGTTCGTTTTGGAACGTTTTCGTCAATTCTTCTACGATAAACAGTCAGTTTTTACACATTTATGCCGTTAAACTTATCTATTTTTGTTTCGAGTTTTTTCAGTACACCTATCATGAAACACATGCTTCGTTTTTTATTGTTTTTGCTTTGTATTTTATTTGCTACATCATCCTGCAAAGCCAGGCCGATGGGGGGTAAGGACGTGATTGCTTACGGAGCTTATCCCGGAGCATTGGGAGGAGGCTCGGTCGTAACCGGAGGTAAAGGAGGCAAGGTGTTGTATGTTACATCGCTGGAGGATGATGCTAAACTGCAGGGCACCCTTCGCTGGGCGATCAATCAAGCGGGACCCCGTACCATTCTGTTTAAGGTAGCCGGGGTTATTCAACTCAAATCGATGCTGAAAATTAATAAGGGTGATGTCACCATCGCCGGCCAGTCGGCTCCGGGCGATGGGATTACTCTACGCGATTACCCGGTGACGGTTAGCTCCGATAATGTGATTATTCAGTTTATCCGGTTCAGGATGGGCGACGAAACGGCGGTTCAGGATGATGCCCTGAAAGGTATGGGCCGGAAAAATGTGCTGATCGATCATTGTTCGATGAGCTGGAGTACCGACGAATGCTCATCGTTTTACGACAACGAAAATTTCACCATGCAATGGTGTATCTTGGCCGAAAGCCTTCGTAATTCGGTACATAACAAGGGTGAACATGGCTATGGCGGAATTTGGGGCGGCAACAAGGCAAGCTTTCATCATAATTTACTGGCCCATCACGACAGCCGGAATCCGCGGTTCTGCGGTTCGCGATACAGCAATGATCCGGCTTCGGAGAAGGTTGATTTTCGCAACAATGTGATTTATAATTGGGGCAGCAACAGTTCATACGCCGGCGAAGGCGGGTCGTTCAATATCGTCAACAATTATTACAAGCCCGGTCCGGCCACACTTTCGCGCAGTGGTAAGCTCACGTATCGTATTATTGCTCCTAATTCGGATGCAGGATCCAACGAGCAGCCAAAGGGGGTTTGGGGCAGGTTTTATGTGGCAGGTAACGTGATGCACGGTCGCGAAGATGTTACCGCTGATAACAGGCTGGGCGTGCATCCCGACTTAAAAGCCGGCGAAACGACTGTTCTCGGCGATATTACCGTACCGGCCGAATTTACAATCGTACCCATGCCGACTCACACGGCAGCCGAGGCCTATAGCCAGGTGCTGCAAAAGGCCGGTGCCAGTAAAGTCCGCGATAAGGTAGACGAACGCATTGTAAAAGAAGTACGGACGGGTACTTTTACCCATACGGGATCGAAGGGAAGTAAAAACGGTTTGATCGATTCGCAGGCCGATGCCGGCGGATGGCCCGGATATTCGTTCTCTTCCGGGCAGGTGGCTCCCGATTCCGACAACGATGGAATTCCCGATGCCTGGGAGACGAAAAACAACCTTAATCCCAACGATGGCGCCGACGGAGCTCTGATGGCAGGTACTACGGGATATACCTGGTTGGAAACCTATTTGTTTTCGTTGGTGGAATATTTATATTAAAGAAAAGAATAAAGATATGTTAGTTAACAGGTTTAAATTGATTGTGTTGTTAGTAAGCAGTATGGTGCTGCAGGCGGTAAGTGTAAACGCCACTAATCCTTACCGTTCGTATTTTAAAAATGTGCCTTTTCCGATGAAAGAACTGAAGGCGCCGGTGTTTAAAAAGAACACCGTGCGTATTACCGATTTCGGTGCAGTAGGAGATGGAATGACCCTCAACACGGAGGCGTTTCGCGCGAGTATCGATGCGTTGGCGGCCAAAGGGGGAGGGAAACTGATTGTTCCGCCGGGAGTGTGGTTTACCGGCCCTATTGTGCTGAAGTCGAACATCAACTTTCACCTGGAAAAAGGAGCATTAATTCTTTTTTCTCCCGATTTCGACTTGTATCCGCTCGTGAATACCGTATTCGAAGGGCTGGATACGCGTCGTTGCCAATCGCCTATTTCGGGCTATGGGCTCGAAAATATTGCGATTACCGGACAAGGCTCCATCAATGGGTCGGGCCATGCCTGGCGGCCGCTGAAACGGTCGAAGGTAACCGAATCGTACTGGAAACAAGTGGTAGGTTCGGGAGGGGTACTGCGCGACCCCGACTACTGGTTCCCGTCGGAAAAATCGCTGAAAGGTCATGAAATGAGTAATATGAACGTCCCCCAGGGACTTACTACCGATGCAGAATGGATGGAAGTGCGCGATTTTCTCCGCCCGGTAATGATAAGTCTTACCGAATGTAAAAATGTATTGCTGCAAGGTGTTCTGTTCGAAAACTCGCCGGCCTGGAATATTCACCCGCTCATGTGCGAAAACGTAATCATCGATAATATAACGGTGCGTAATCCGTCGTTTTCGCAGAATGGCGATGGACTCGATATCGAATCGACCCGTAATGTGCTGGTTATTAACAGCTATTTTGATGTGGGCGATGATGCGATCTGTATAAAATCGGGCAAAGATGCCGATGGCCGCCGCCGTAACCGCCCCACCGAAAACGTAATAGTCGACAATTGTAAAGTATTTAAAGGTCATGGTGGTTTTGTGGTGGGTAGCGAGATGTCGGGAAGCGTTCGCAATATCCAGGTTTCCAATTGCCAGTTCCTGGGCACCGATGTGGGGTTGCGTTTCAAAAGTACGCGCGGCCGCGGCGGTGTGGTCGAAAACATCTTCATCGACGATATCTATATGTTCGACATCGTTACCGATTCGTTCCTCTTCGATTTATTTTATGGAGGGAAATCGGCTTCGGAAGCCCTGGCTGCAGGCGAAGATTCGCCCAAAGCTGCTGTAGCTATGCCGGTTAATGAGGAAACGCCGGCATTCCGCAATATATTTGTGAAAAATTTGGTTTCGCGTAATGCCCGCAGAGCGATGTTTTTCAACGGTCTTCCGGAAATGAATATTGAGAACATCCACGTCGAAAATGCAACATTTTCGGCACGATATGGTGGGTTCTTTTCCGAATCTAAGAATATCCGGCTGAAAAATGTTCGGATCGTTCCCCAGGAAGGCCCTGCATTGACAATTCAAAATGTAAAAAACCTGAAGGTTGAAGGCGATTTTACCTATCCTGAGGGTAACGAAGGAGTACGGATCGATGACGCGTCTACCGGGATTGTAATTCCCGGATTTCAGAAGAAGCTTTCCATTCGCATGGTGGAATCGGAAATGAAACGGAATCCCGAAAGCTGGATGGTCGATTTTGCCAAGGCTCCGAAATGGGATTATACGCACGGATTGCAGCTTCAGGCCATGGCTATGGCGGGTAATGCTTTCGATAATCCCGGATTCTTCAATTATGCGCTCGAGTATGCAACTAACATGGTGTCGGCCGATGGAAGTATCAAGGGGTATAAACCGGAGGAGTATAATATCGATCGTGTGAATCCGGGTAAGATGCTGTATGTGATTTACGACCGCACGAAGGACCCCAAATACCTGAAGGCTATCCATCTGTTGCGCGATCAGATGCGCACGCATCCCCGTACCTCGGAAGGTGGGTTCTGGCACAAGAAAGTATATCCGCATCAGATGTGGCTCGACGGGCTCTATATGGCGGCTCCCTACCTGGCTGAGTATGGCGTGCGGTTCAACGAGCCGGCATTGTTCGACGAAGTGGCTCATCAACTGATCGTGATGGCGAAAAACAGTTACGATTCCAACACCGGCTTATATTACCACGGCTGGGATGAAAGTCGCCAGCAGCGCTGGGCCGACAAAAAAACGGGGACCTCCCCCAATTTCTGGAGCCGTAGCCTGGGCTGGTACATGATGGGGCTGGTGGACGTACTGGAACATTTGCCTGCCCAGCATCCGAAACGCCCCGAAATTATCCGTATTTTTGCCGATTTGAGCCGTTCGCTCGAGAAATTCCGGGATCCGGCTACGGGAATGTGGTATCAGGTGACCGATAAAATGGCGGCTCCGGGCAACTATCTCGAATCTACGGCATCGGCTATGTTTGTTTATTCGTGGGTAAAAGGAGCTCAACTCGGGCTCTTGCCTGCCGAATACCTCGATAAGGGTAAAGCGGCCTATGATCAGTTTGTTAAGCGTTTTGTACGCGAGAATGCCGATGGTACGGTGTCGATAACCGATTGTTGTGCAGTAGCGGGTTTGGGAGGTGAGAAGGTATACCGCGACGGAAGTTACGAGTATTACCTGTCGGAACCGGTGCGCGACAACGATCCCAAAGCCATCGGGCCGTTTATCATGGTGAGTTTATTATTGAATCGCTAAATCGGTGTTTGACGACAGATTTTCCGTTACAAAAAGAGAGGGTGAAATCACATTGTGATACACCCTCTCTTTTGTATGATGTGACCGCTGAAGGAAAAGCTTAGCGGTTGATTTTCATTACTTCTTTTGTGCCGCTTACTTTTACGAAGTAAATACCTTTGCTGTGCCGTTCCATCGAGATATTCGCGTTGCTTTCGGCAATTTTATTACCAAGCAGATTATATACTTCGATCCCCACTTTATTTTCGTTGATCACTTCCCGTCCATTGAAGCTGATGCCCTGTAATTGTAGTTTTTCGACCGATGTTTGCAGCGCCGGTGCCGAAATAAGGTAAATGTTCACACCACTGCTGGGCGACCACAGATAAAGTGTGGCTGCACCACCGGTATACTGGTACGATTCCAAAGGCACGGTATTACCGTCGGCCGAATAGGTTCCGGGAGCCGAAAAATTGTACAGCGAGTCGGTACCGTTCGAAAGAATCAGCCTACGGTCGGCTGACGAGGACGATGACAGGGCGGCTATCTTGATAAGTCCGGCGCCCGAAACATTGAATTTCACCGCACGTTCGGTGGGTAGCCAGGGGGCTGTCCCCTTGTCGACGGTGGCCGCTCCGCCTAATTTCAGCCGGTGGGTAAACGAATAATCGCCGTTTTTCTTGCCGTTGGCGTCGATATCGACGTTTTTACCACTGGCGGCAAGAATGGTCAATCCATCCAGTTCGGTATTTGCAACGTAACTTTTCACCTCGAAAGGTGCACTTTCAAATGTCCATACTTTTTGTCCCTGAGCCGATACGGTAGCAATGGCTGCTACTCCGAATGCAAAAATAAGTAGTGTTTTCTTCATGTTTATAAATTTATTAATTAAATACTAAAGTTTACCGTTGCAAATATAAGCCTTCGTAGCATCCGGCATGTGGAATAATTATTTTTTAATGTGTAATAATTGACAGCATGTTGCAAAGCATGCTTAATCGGCGGAAAAAACCGCACTTTCGGTTTATTTTTGTATTTTCGCTTTCCAGCAAATTTGACACGCATCATGAAACACCGGTTTATCTTCATTTTTGTGTTTGTAACGAGCACATTAGCAGTAATGTCGCAACATCGCTTTTCGTTCACACATTATACTTCCGATATAGGGCTTTCGCAAAACAGCATTACGGCCATCATGAAGGACAGTAAAGGCTATATATGGCTGGGCACCCGCGACGGATTAAATAAATTCGACGGGTATAACTTTACCATTTACAATTCAAAGCCCCAAAAAAAGAAATCGGGGTTGAGCAATCGGATTCTTACCATACGGGAAGATAAATGGGGCTATATATGGGTGAAAACCTACGACGAGATTGTATACCGGGTTAATCCTTCGACCGAAGAGCTCCAGCAGGTCGTTAACCCCGACGGTTCGGTACTGGAAGAAAAAATTGATGAAATGTACGTGCTTTCGTCGGGTAAGGTATGGTTGTCGACTTTCGGTCACGAGTTGTTGGTAGTGCATACCGATGCGGAAACGCATGCGTTGAGTTTCGAAAAGTTTTCCTATCCGGGTAAAAAGCAACAAGGGAGAAACACCTACCAGGTAGTGGAGGATTCGCAAAAAACCACCTGGATTCTGTCGGATGGAGGCTTGTGTGCCATCGATAGTCTGGGTAAAAGCGTATGTTATTTCGAATCGCTTCCCGTGTATTCGATGGTAGAGAATACGCGCCGGATTGTTTTTGGAGCCAAGGATCAGCTGATTCTTTACGATAAGCAAAACATGAACTTTATGCAGGCCCAGTTGCCTGTAAGTGGTAATGTAAGGTTGATTAATGCAGTGGGAGCGGGGAAGTATGTTTTTACTATAGAAGGGAAGGGATTTATGACCTATGATGCTGCCCGCGAGGAATGGAAGCATTATTCGACAGCCACTCACCCGCAGATGAAAACCGACGAAATCCGCCATATTTACCTCGATCGGTCGGAAGAAGTATGGATGGGGATAGCAGATGCCGGGGTGTTGCACTTTTTACCGCAGTCGGGACAGCTGGAGTATGTGGAAACGGCTGTGAACGAAGGTCAGATTATTAATCCCAATTACCTGATTTTTGAAGACAACCGCGATATTTTGTGGATTCAGCCGTATTATGGTACGTTTTCATCGTACAACCGTTCGGCTTCGCGCCTCGAACGTTTTCATAGCGCCTATCATCAGGATATCAATGTGTTGTTTTCGTATGGTGTGAATCATGCGCTTACCGATCAGCAGGGAGTGATCTGGTTGAGTACGAACCGGGGAAACGGATTTTACCGGTGTATTTTTCTGCCGGGTTATTTCAAGCATCATTTATTGCAGAATCAAACCATATATAGCCTTTCCAACGAGGTAAGGGCTATTTTTGAAGATGGCAGGCAGCGGCTTTGGGTGGCGTCGAAGGACAGGCAGGTACATGTATTCGACAAGAATAAGCAGCTTATCGGTACGCTGGGAAGCGATGGGAGCATTCGAAAAGGTAATAGCAGTGAATTTTTTGTGTATAATTTTTTTCAGGACCGCGACGGACGTATCTGGATGGCTTCGAAACGAAAGGGCTTGTACCGCCTCACTTCAACATCGGATCCGTTGCGCTACAGGATCGAAAATTTCGAACACAATCCTTCCGATTCTTTTTCGCCGGCCAACAACGATTTTTATTCGGTTACCCAGGATAACGAGGGACGTATCTGGGCGGGTAGTTATGGCGCCGGTTTGCACCTGGTGGATGAAAAGGGGGGCCGGGTGAGGTTTTTACATGCGGGTAATGTGCTGAAAAGTTATCCGATGGAGCGATTTTCGAAAGTTCGCCAGGTGATGGTCGATTCACGGAAACGACTCTGGATTGCCACTACCGAGGGTTTTGTGCGCTTAAAGACCGATTTCAGGAATGTTTCGGAGATCCGGTACCTCACGTATCATACCACCGATAATCAGCCCGATGGATTGGGAGCTAACGACGTTCATGTGATTTTTGAGGATGAAGCACGCACGATATGGATGGGGACGTTCGGAGGAGGATTGAACCGGATGTTGCCCGGAACCGATGAAGCGCCGCGGTTTGAAGTTTTCGACCGTAGTTTGGGGATGCCCAATAATGTGGTATATACCATTATGGACGATCGAAAGGGCAATCTTTGGCTAACTACCGATAATTCAATCGTTCGGTTTAATAAATCGAACCGGGCTATTGAAGTGTTCGGCAAGGGCAACGAACTCGAAAACGTTGAATTCTCGGAAGCTGCTGCCTGCCGGCTGACATCGGGGGAAATCTGTTTTGGAGCAAAATCGGGATTTTATTCGTTCAACCCCGAAACCGTACAGCGCAAACGCATCAATGCCCCTCTGGTGTTCACCCGCTTGCTGTTGTTCAACAAAGAGGTTACCATTGGAGATGGAAAAAAGGCCCTGCTCACCAAACAACTCGACGAAACCACCGAAATCCGGTTCTCGCATCGGCAAAATGTGTTCACCATCGAATTTGCAACCCTCGATATGAGGGCTCCCGAAAAAATTCAATACGCCTATCGGTTGGAAGGATTTGAAGATAACTGGAATTATGTTGAAAACAAACATTTCGCCACCTATACCACCCTCCCGGCAGGCGAATATACCTTCCGGGTCAAATCGACCGACAGCGAAGGGTTCTGGCTCGACAACGAACGGGTGATCCAACTGAAGATTTTACCCTCATTCTGGCAATCGTCGTTTGCCAAAGTACTTTATGTCGTACTGGTATTGCTCATCTTCTTCCTAACGCTGTATATTTTCCTCACTATTTTCAAACTCAAAAACAGTGTTGAAATCGAAAAACAAATGACGGAGATGAAATTGCGCTTTTTTACCGACATCTCGCACGAGCTGCGCACTCCGCTCACCCTGGTATCGTTGCCGGTCGACACTCTCCTCAACGAAAAACTCGATGGCGCTATTCACGAGCAATTACAACTGATGCGGCGAAATCTGGATCGCGTGTTAACCCTCATCAACCAGATACTCGATTTCCGTAAACTTCAGAATAATAAAATGCGTCTGACGGTGGAAGAGGTGCATTTCGGCGAATTCGTACGCAACTCGTGCAGTAATTTCAATGAAATCGCCCATTCCAGATCGATCGATTTTCGGGTAATCGACGAAACCGACAATACACAGGTATGGATCGATACCGAACGCTTCGACTCCATCATCTATAATCTGCTTTCGAATGCATTTAAATTTACCGAACAGGGTAAGCGTATTACCGTGCGCACGTTTCTCCGGCCGGGCAAAGTGGTGTTGTCGGTAGCCGATGAAGGGGTAGGCATCGCGCGCGAGAAAATCAATTTTATTTTCGATCGTTTCTTCTCGGTGCCCGCACTCCGCAATATCGCGCAAAAAAGCACGGGTATAGGACTCGATCTGGTAAAAAAACTGGTCGATCTGCACCATGCAACCATTCATGTCGAAAGTCAACAGGGAAAAGGTTCCGATTTTGAAATCGAAATTCAGACAGGAATCGATCATTTTTCGGGCGACGACGACATTATCATATCGGAGCAAACTCATACGCCAACCGAGCCACAGGAGGAAATCAACGAACCTGCCGACCATAGCCATTCGGTAATCCCGCTTATTCTGGTGGTGGAGGATAACGACGAGTTGAGGCAATTCCTCCGAACGTCGCTGAGGAACAATTACCGGGTGGAAGAAGCCGAAAACGGGTTGGTAGGGTGGCAGAAAACCGAACACCTGATGCCCGATATCATTATTGCCGATTTGCGAATGCCCGAGATGAACGGTTTGCAGTTGCTCGAAAAGGTAAAAACCGATAAGCGTACCTCGCATATTCCGGTGATTATGCTCACTGCCGTTACCGATATGGAAAATAAACTCGCGGGAATGAAAGCCGGTGCCGACGATTATATTACCAAACCCTTCAGTTCGGCCTTCCTTCATGCCCGTATCGAAAATCTTATCAAGCAACGCGTACAGTTGCAGCAGTATTACCGTTCGCAGATGTCGCCCGGTGGCACTGTAATCAAACTGCCTCCCATCGAAGTGCAGTCGCAGGAAGAACAATTTATGAAAAATCTGATTGAGCTGATGAACGAACACATCGATAATTTCGACCTGAATATCGATTTTCTCGCCTCTGAAATGGGGATGAGCCGTACCGTGTTCTTCAATAAGCTGAAAAGTCTGACCGGCTTTTCACCGGTCGAGTTTGTGCGCGAAATGCGTATCGAACGGGCGGCCGATTATATCCGGAACACCTCTTATACCGTCTCCGAAATCTCGTTTAGGGTGGGAATCGAGGATCCGCGCTACTTCAGCCGTTGCTTTAAACTCAAATACGGGATGACTCCTTCCGAATACCGGGCGAAACAAACCAATCAGCCGGGAGAGTAGCTGCACTACATCCCGGCCGGAATTGGTTGTACGATAATGGATAAAGGGTTTATTCCACCATTTCCATCATGATCTTGGTCATCAGAGGTTGCACCTTATTCCCGATTTCCTGTACCTCTTCGTGGGTAACTTCGACTATTTTACCCGGAACACCCAGGTCGGTGATAATCGACATCCCAAATACCCGCATGCCGGCATGATTTGCCACGATCACCTCGGGTACCGTACTCATTCCGACGGCATCGCCGCCGATAATCCGGAAATAGCGGTATTCGGCCGGAGTTTCGAAGGTGGGTCCGGTAGTGCCTACATATACGCCTTCGACTACTTTAATGGAATTGCGTGCCGCCACTTCTTTTGCTTTAGCAAGTAATTCTTTCGAGTAAGCTTCGCTCATATCGGGAAAACGCGTTCCCAGTTCTTTGTGGTTTTTTCCACGCAGCGGATGTTCGGGAAACAAATTGATATGATCGGTGATCAGCATCAGATCCCCGATTTCAAAACCGGGATTCATGCCTCCCGACGCGTTGGAAACCAGGAGGGTGCGGATTCCGAGCGCATACATCACCCTTACAGGAAATGTAACCTGCTTCATATCGTATCCTTCGTAATAATGAAAACGGCCCTGCATAGCCAGCACGTCCTTACCGCCCAGCTTTCCGACAATCAGTTTGCCACTGTGCCCCTCTACGGTCGAAACGGGGAAATTGGGTATCGTTTCATACGGAATCTCTGTGGTTTCGGTCAGTTGGGTAACTAAATTGCCCAGCCCTGTGCCGAGAATAATTCCTGTCTTCGGCGACGTAGGTATTCGCTGTTTGAGGTAGTCAGCGGTTTCCTGAATTTTCTCTAACATAATCGGTTATTTTTTTAATGAATACTGTTTTCCCGGCGTTCAGCAGCTGAACTTTTACCGGAACCACAAAGATATGTTTTTTTAGGGAATCTGAAAGCATCGCAGAGTCGTTTAACCGGACCGCATCTTTTTCGGTGGTGACAACGATTTTGTTTGGATGAGGGATGGCTGCCAGTGTGCTTTCAATGTTTTCGAAATCGCGTTTCGAAAAGCGATGATGATCGGGGAATTGAAGCGATGTGATTTCCTTGCAGAAGGGCGTTAGATACTGGTTGAGTACGAGAGGCGATACAATGCCTGTAACCAGTAAAATGGCCGTACCGCTCAGCTCGGAGAGGGGCAGTTGGTGGTGGGGAGTGGATAACGAACGTATAGTGTCGTAGCTCAGGCTCGTAAAATACACTTCCTGATGCGGGAGTGGTTTTAATTCGCCGATAAGTTGCTGCTGTTCGGCCGCATCGATAGTTGCAGGACATTTGGTGACAACCAGGGCAGTGGCGCGCCGGCTACTCCGTGCCGGTTCTCTCAGATTTCCACCCGGCAGCATAGAGTCGCGTGTGTGAAGTCGTTGGTAATCGGTCAACACGAAAGACATGCCCGGGCGAATACGCCGGTGTTGAAATGCATCGTCGAGAATGATCAGTTGAGTGGAAGGATAAAGCTCCATCAGACGGTCGATCCCGCGGCTGCGGTTTTCGCATACCGCGATAGGTATGCCGGGGTACTTTAAGGCCATTTGACGAGGTTCATCGCCCAATTCGGCAGCACCGGTGCCGGCGCCGGCCAGTACAAATCCCTTGGTTTCGCGTTTGTAACCCCGGCTCAATACAGCCAGCTGCAATTGATGCTGCAGCGATTCGATCAGAAATTCGGTGAAGGGTGTTTTCCCGGTTCCGCCTACGGTCAGATTACCCACTGCCAGTACCGGAACGTTTGTGTCGCTCGACGGAAGTATCTTGCGGTCGTACAGCCAGTTGCGAATCCCTACGATAAGTCCGAAGAGTTTCGAAAACGGGTAGAGCAATATATATCGGGCTGTAAATGGCATGTTTTCTTCGTTTTCAGGGCACAGGATCGTAACCGCTTCCGCCCCAGGGGTGACAACTTGTTATCCGTTTTATCGACAACCACCCGCCTTTGATAATTCCGTGCTTCAATACGGCCTCAACGGTATATTGCGAGCAGGTGGGTGTATACCTGCAGCTGGGATGTTTGAGGGGAGAGATGCTGTAGCGGTAGAAATAGACCGGAAAAAGCACGATATGACGGAGGATTTGTTTTATTTTCATCCCAAGCCAGCTATTAGTTTGTTCAAACCCGTTTTGAGTTTTTCTTCTACTACCGGAAATTCACAGCATTTATCGTCGAGATACACGATTCCTACATGTAAATGCATCTCTTTTTCGGCCACTTTCTCTATGAGCTGGTGTTTGTTCAACCGGTAAGCTTCGCGTATCAATCGTTTGATCCGGTTCCGTTCGACAGCCCGTTTCAGCTTTTTTTTCGGAACACTTACAAGAATGCGTACCGGCGCTTTTTCAGGCAGGTCGCTCAACCGGTATACAATTCGAAGGGGATATACGATAAAACCCTTACCGTTGGCAAAAAGCTTAGTGGTACGAATTTCGCCGCACAGTCGTTCGTCTTTGCTGAAATGCCTGTCGGTCGATACACTATCCATGTCGAAGTGCTCCCTGAGCACGGTTATATTACTTCTTTTTCTTGCTGTAATCCCTCAGGAATGCATCGAGAGCCATTGTCATGGAGGGGTACTGAGGACTGGGGGCTTCAAGGTCGAGACGCAACCCGAGTTCGCGCACTGCCGCCGCCGTAGTAGTTCCGAAACAACCAATCTGAATCTCTTCCTGTTTGAAATCGGGGAAGTTTTTCAATAACGATTGTACTCCCAACGGACTGAAGAACAATAGCATATCGTAGTTGAATTCCTCGTCGGGTCCGAAATCGTTACTCACCGTGCGGTACATAACCGCTTTCGTGTATTTGATTTTCGAGCCTTCAAGAGCATGTAAGGTTTCTTCGTTTACAATTTCGGGAGCAACGAAGAGGTACTTTTCCGCCGTATGTTTGTTCAATACGGGTACTAAATCGCTCATCTTGGTGGATGTACCAAAAAATACCTTCCGTTTGCGGTAGTGAATATAATGCTGCAGGTATACGGCTACCGACTCGGTTACACAAAAATACTTCATGGTTTCAGGGATCGTAATCCGCATCTCTTCGCATATTTTGAAGAAATGATCAATTCCCTGCTTTGCAATAAAAATAATTGCAGTATAATCAAGAATTGAAACTCGCTGAGCTCTGAATTCTTTGGCCGACAATCCTTCAACTTTAATAAAAGGACGGAAATCAATTTTGACACTGTGCTTTTCGCTGATGTCGAAATAAGGAGATTTTTCTCCTTGCGGCTGGGGCTGTGATACCAGTATCTTCTTAATCTTCAAGACGTTGAAACTTTAAAAATTAAAATTCCGGATGAATATATTATACACCTGAAATATACCCGACAGGGGTAGAAATTCCAGGGTGCAAAGATACAACATAATATAAACAATGTCGAATATTTTTTGGTAAAAAATCTGAAATATTTTCATTGTGGTTAAGGCGATAGTAATCAATGCAATACACAACATTCCCGTGTCGAATATTGAGGCGTAAAAGCTATTGATGCTATAGATTTTAAGTACTAGCAGCGGGTAGAAAATAAGTCCCGAAACGGCCAGCATATTAAAATATACGCGGATCCCCAACCGTGTTTTCTCGGGAGTTAAAAAAATGTATCCCAGCAACCGCATGCTTAAATATTTCAACACAATAAAACCGAGCGTAATCAGCCATATGGAGCTGAATTCGCTGAAATCGATCCCAGGCTTGCGGGTAAGGCTGGTGCAGGCAATCAGACTGATCACCGTGATGGTAATGAGCATGAGCGACAGGTACGATACGTAATCGCTGAAGGTGGTTTTTGAATGGAATTCCTTTTTAAGCGGCGATTTAAGCAGATCGGTAAAACGTTTGAAAAACAGCTGGCGGGAGCTTACGCAGGCAACAACCAGGAGCATGAAAAGGAGGTATAACACGGCAGCTACCCAATCCTCGCGATGGAAATAATCGGGTATTCCTTTGCCTGAAAAGCGGATAATGGTATGGATGGCCGTGTCTTGCATGGGTTATCAGAGTGCGGCAAATGTGCGCGCATCGGGATCCCACCCGATGGGGTTTTTCAACAATTGCATTACTTCAGCGGGAGTAGCGGCTACCTGCCACATGCGGCGGTGTTCTTCGCGCATGAAGTTTTCGTCGACCGACCGGTTGAGCATTTCGATCAGGGGATCAAAATATCCGCCGGTATTACAAATGATGATCGGATGAGTAAATATACCGAGTCGTTTCCAGGTAATCACTTCGAGTAGTTCCTCCATAGTTCCGCAGCCGCCCGGCAGGGCGACGACAGCATCGGCCATGGCGGCCATTTTTTCTTTGCGCTCGTGCATCGAATCCACCAGGATCATCTCCGTAATGCCGGTATGGTTCCATTCCACCTCGGTCATGAACCGGGGCATGATGCCGGTAACGGTGCCGTTCAGCTCCATCACCGTATCGGCAATTTTACCCATCAGTCCGCGCTGGCCTCCTCCATACACAAGCCGCAGGCCATCGCCGGCTATCAAGCGCCCCAGCTCGGCTGCTGCTGCGTAGTATTCTTCCTTTACCTGCGAGCTCGAAGCGCAATAAACACAAATATTCTGCATGTTTAAATCGTATTTAAAGTGCAAAAGTACATTTTCTTTCTGTATTTTTGCGCACTATATTCAAGATTTAAGCCTATGATTCTGGTAACAGGAGCCACCGGATTGGTGGGAAGCCACTTGTTGTGGCAGCTTTTGCAGGAAAATGACCGCGTAGTTGCGCTGATGCGTTACACCAGCAGTTTACGACCGCTGCGGGCGGTATTTGCCTCGTATACCGACGAGCCCGACCGCTTCCTGAGCAGGATCGACTGGCGGGTAGCCGCGATCAACGATGCTGTTGCACTGGAGCTTGCACTGGAAGGTGTCGATGAGGTGTTCCACTGTGCTGCTGTCGTGTCGTTGGGTGGAAGCAGCGATGCAATTCGCGATGTGAATGTAGCGGGCACCCGGTTGCTGACGGCGCTTTGCCTCAAAAAAGAAATTCGCCGTCTGGTTTACGTGAGTTCGATCGCGGCCTGTGGCACCTATACGAACGGGCAACCGGTGGATGAACAGGCTCCCTGGTCGGGGTTCGGGCAAAAGTCGCTGTATGCTCAAACCAAGTACCTGGCCGAGCAGGAGGTGTGGCAGGCCATGGAACGGGGCTTGAAAGCGGTAATAGTGAATCCGGGCGTGATACTGGGTTTTTCGGGAGCCGGCAGTGGAAGCTCGATGCTGTTTCACCGGGTGAAGAAGGGGCTGCCGGTATATATCGACGGAGGTTCGGGCTATGTGGGAGTGAAAGACGTGGTTCGGGCGCTGTTGCTGCTTCGCCGGCACGATATTTCCGGCGAAGGCTTTATTCTGGTAGCCGAAAACAATACCAATAAAGAAATTCTTTCGATGATGGCGCAGGGTTTTGGAAAGCCGGCACCCCGTATCAAAGTGGCACTGCCCTTGCTCGTTGTCGCCGGACATCTGATGGAAGCCGCGGGGAAATTATTCGGGTTTAATCCTCCGCTCAATGCAGCATCGGCCAAGGCGTCGGCTCATCGTACCCAGTATTCGTCCGATAAAATAAAAAACCGTCTGAATATGGAATTTACTCCTATGCAGACGGTTATCGAAGAGGTATGTAAAGCGATGCGGCCCTCAGTTTAGTGGGTAAGTACCTTTTTAAATCGTTCTAAAAACAGGTTGGCATCCGAAATGGTAAGACTCAGGGGAGGCAGCAATCGTATGATATTGCTGCCCGAGGCTCCCGTAAAAACTTTTTGTTCTACCAGGAGTTTGTTCCGGATGTCTTTTACCGGTCCGTCAAATTCGATCCCGATCATCAGGCCCAGTCCGCGGACTTCCTTGATGCCTTCCAGCTTATTCAATTCTTCCATCAGATAAGCGCCTACTTTTGCCGCATTTTCGGTCAATCGCTCCACCTTCATGATGTCGAGCACCGCACTTCCGGCCACGCAGGCTAAATGATTCCCTCCAAAAGTAGTTCCCAGCAAACCGTACGATGCTTCAAACTCAGGACCAATCAGTACGCCGCCGATCGGATAGCCGTTACCCATCCCTTTCGCCGTGGTAATCAGGCCCGGACGGATACCGGCATGCTGATGGGCAAAGAATTTTCCGCTGCGTCCGTATCCCGACTGTATTTCGTCAAGGATCAGCACCGTACCGGTTTGTTTACAAATCGATTCGAGTCCCTGCAAAAATGCCGTTTCGGGAATCTGAATTCCTCCTACGCCCTGGATTCCTTCAATTATAACCGAGCTGATATCGCCTTTTTCGAGAATAGAGCTTACAGCAGCCAGATCGTTCAAGGGCGCAAATACGACTTCCAGTCCGGCGTTCACCGGCGCCACGATGGCAGGGTTGTCGGTTACCTTCACTGCAGCCGACGTACGGCCGTGAAAGCTTTTCCTGAAGGCCAGCACTTTGCTGCGGCCGTTGTGGAACGAAGCAAGTTTAAGCGCATTCTCGTTGGCTTCGGCGCCCGAATTAACGAGAAACAGGCTGTAATCGTCGTACCCCGACATTTTACCCAGTTTGTCGGCCAGTTCTTCCTGGAGCCGGTTGACCACTGAATTCGAGTAAAACAGCAATTTTTCGGCCTGATGGGTTAATTTCTGTACGAAATACGGATGCGAGTGTCCGATCGAAATTACGGCATGTCCACCGTACAGGTCAAGGTATTCAATTCCGTTTTTATCGTAGGTACGGCACCCGATTCCTTTGTCGATTTCAATATTAAACAAAGGATAAACATCGAATAGTTTCATGTCAATTTATGAGTTGTATCTGAATCGTTCAGATTGTGTTATGTGAATTTATAAAGTTGAAATTTTCCATACCAGAAAAGCGGTATAGAGTAAAAGGAAAGAGATTCCGCCCCATCGTCGGATGCTTCGTTCTTTGTTGGTGTAGATGAAAAACAATACCAGGAAACCTCCTGCTGCCGTCACTATCAGGTCGACAATCATACCGTCGTAGGCAGGCAAAGGCCGAATTACGGCGCTGGTTGCCAAAACCATAAATACATTAAAAATATTGGAGCCTACCACATTGCCCAACGCAATGTCCGAATTCTTTTTCATGGCGGCTATCACCGATGTGGCCAACTCGGGCAGCGAAGTGCCCAGCGCAACTACGGTAAGCCCGATTACTGCCGGACTGATACCGAAACTGGCGGCAATATTGGTGGCAGCAGGCACAATGAGCTGTGCTCCGCCTATCAATGCAGCTAATCCGCCTGTAATCATCAGTGCGCTTTTCCATATTTTCATCGGCTTGTAATCCTCGGCCTGCACGTCGGGATTCTTTACCGAACGACTGAAGGTAGAATACATAAATCCGGCAAAAAACAACAGTAAAATGATGCCATCCACCTGCGATAGTTCGCCGGTAAGCGTCATCAGTAATACGATTACAGGACCCAGGATACTCAGAGGAATGTCGAAACGGCGCGAGCTTTTTTGCGAAATGATGGGGTATACGGCAGCAGCAGCGCCCAGAATTACATAGGTGTTGATCATATTACTCCCAATGATATTGGTGAGCGCTATATCGGTGGTGGAGGGATCGAAAGCGGCCACCAGGTTTACAACCAATTCAGGGGCCGAAGTGCCGAAGGCTACCACGGTCAGTCCGATAATCAGGTTAGGTACATTAAACCGCTTTGCCAGACCACTTGCTCCATCCACCAGGTAATTGGCTCCCGCGATGAGCAGCACAAAGCCCGCAACAATAAATAGATAATCCATCGGAAGTTATAAATTAAAAAATCCGGACAAAATTACTCATTTGTCCGGACTCTTTCAAATTAAAGCTCAACTTTTAATTAATTACCGTTTTTTTCGTTGAGGGCTTCCACAATATTAATGATATAATCGCCCATCTTTTCACATTCGGTAATGATGTCCATATAGGTCACACTGGCCTGATATTCATACTTTTTGTCGTTCACATCCGATATGTTCTGGTTCCGGATCTGATTCCTGAAATTGTTGATTTCATTTTCGGTGTTCATCGAACGAATCAGTTCGTCGTCGCTTACATCGTCGTTCTCCAGCGCCTCGTTCATCTGATTGATGGCCTTATCCACCAGGTTCATCATCAGTTCAATGTTGTCGTCCATACCTTTGGTATACTCCGATTTGTTGTCGTGCTTACGCATAATGGTACGGGCAATATTGTGGCAGCCGTCGCTCACACTTTCGATTTCGGATACTACCCGCAACATCTTCTGGATACGGTGTTTACTTTCGTTACTCAACCGTCCGTCGCCCACTTTGGTAAGGTACTTGGCTATTTCCACCTCCATCCGGTCGCTGATGCTCTCGTACTTCTGAATCCGGGAATAAATTTTTACCAGTTCGTTTTCGTTGGTTTCCTTCACCATGTCGCGGGTCAGATCAAACATTTTGTGCGTACGATGGCCGTAGGATTTTATTTCGTTCCAGGCCTGGATCAGCGAAAGCTCCGAGGTCGACAACAGTCCGGTTGAAATATACTGCAGCTGGAATTCTTCGTCGTTCTCTTTCTTTTTAATGATGAACGATACCGCTTTTGCAATCAAATGAGCCACCCATATCATGATAAAGGTATTGATAAGGTTGAACATGGTATGAAACAGCGACAAGCCATAGGAGGTTGAAGTCTGATAACCGATGAGTTTCGATTGCAGGGCCAGTTCCGCAGGGGTCAGACTGGCTGTGTCGGCCGATAAGATGCGGATGGCATCGGGGTTGCTGTTCAGAATATTGGCGAACTCGGTAGGGTTCCCCAAGCCCATGCTGCCAGCCAGGTTGGTAATCATGTTGAGGAAAGGATAAAACAGGAACAGCATCCAGATTACACCGAATATGTTGAACATGGTGTGGGCCAGCGCTGCCCGTTTGGCCGAAACATTAGCCGGAATAGCAGCGATGTTGGCCGTAATGGTAGTGCCGATGTTTTCGCCCAGTACCATTGCCGCTCCCAGTTCGTACGAAATCCATCCTTTCGATACCATAATAAGGGTAATGGCCATGGTGGCGCTCGACGATTGAACAACGATGGTGAGTAAGGTGCCAATGATTAAAAATATAATTACCGAACCGAATCCCGATTGGGTGTACTGAGTCAGAAACTCCAGCATTTCGGGATTGCTTTTCAGATCGGGTACCGAATTTTTCAGCAGATCGAGGCCCATAAACAACAACGCAAATCCAAGAATTAATTCTCCGTAGGATTTGCGTTTGCTTTTTGCCGAAAAAATAAAAGGGATTGCCACAGCTATCATGGGTAACGAATAGGTTGCAATGCTAAACTTGAACCCGAAGAAGGAGATGATCCACGCGGTTACCGTGGTCCCGATATTGGCTCCCATGATTACCGTTACCGACTGCAACAGGTTAAGCAGCCCGGCATTTACGAAACTGACCACCATCACGGTGGTAGCCGACGACGATTGGATAAGTGCGGTAATAAGTACGCCGGTTAATGCGCCGGTGAACCGGTTGCGGGTCATGGCGGTCAGAATCGACCTTAATTTGTTACCCGCTGCTTTCTGTAGTCCCTCGCTCATTATTTTCATTCCGTAAAGGAATAAACCCAGCGACCCTATCAGTGTTAAAAAATCGAAGAAGGAATAATTCATTTTATTTTATTGTTGAATTTTTTCTGAAATTATCCGGATGCCGATGCAAAAATACTTTAAATTAGTAAAATCACCAATTGATTTTCGATGTAATTCGCTACTTTTACCAAAATTTTTTAATCTCCAGTGCACAAGCGATGAGTAATACTGTGACCATATATTGTAAAAACACGCGCGAATATCATGACATTCAACGGGGTACTTCCTTGATGGATATCCTTTCCTCTCTGGCAATTAAGCTCGATTATCCGGTAGTGGCCGCCAGGGTGAACTACAAGGTGGAGGATCTTAATTTTTTGATCTATAAACCGAAAGATATTGAATTTATCGATATGAGCTGTTCTTCGGGCATGCGGGTGTATGTGCGCACCCTGAGTATGGTGTTTGCACTGGCAGTTCGTCAGCTTTATCCGCATGCCGTGTTGCGCATCATGCATTCCATTTCGAAAGGCTATTATTGTCGTATCGACCACCTCGGTTTTTATCTGACCGACAAAGAAATAGCGGCGATCAAACAACGCATGCTCACCCTTATCGGCCAGGGCCTGCCCATTGTTGCCGAAGAAAAGCAGGTGAAAGTGGTGCGTGAAATTTTTGAGAAGCAGATGAATGAACAGGAAGATCTATCGCTGTTCGAAACGATAAACACACCTTATATGCGCTACTTCCGCATCGGCGATTATGTCGATTATTACAATGGTGTGTTACTTCCCGATACTTCCTATCTCACGTTGTTCGACCTGGTACCTTATTACGATGGCATGTTGCTGCGGGTTCCCAACCGCAATCGACCCGATCACCTGGAAGAATTCGAAATGATGCCTAAACTCTACGATATTTTCAACGAATTCATCAGTTGGAATAAAATCATGAAGCTCAATACCATTGGCGAATTTAATATTGCCTGCCGTAACAAGCAGTCGTTCGACCTGATTAAGGTAGCCGAAGCGCTCCATGAAAAGAAGGTTGCTTATATTGCCGATCAGATCGAAGCACGGGAAAATATCCGATTTGTGCTGGTGTCGGGGCCTTCGTCGTCGGGGAAGACTACGTTCAGCAAACGGTTGTCGGTTCAGCTCATGGTCAGCGGGTTGAAGCCGGTAATTATTTCGATGGACAATTACTTTGTCAACCGGGTCGATACTCCGTTGGATGAAAACGGGGAATACGATTTTGAAACCATTGAAGCGCTCGATCTGCCGTATTTTAACCGGCAGATGAAATCGTTGCAGAATGGCGAAGAGGTTGAACTCCCTTTCTACGATTTTGAGCTCGGGAAACGTACCTTCAGGGGCGAAAAACTGAAACTGGATCACGATACCGTGGTGATTCTGGAGGGTATTCATGCGCTGAATCCACAGTTGCTCACCGAGATAGCTTCCGGCATGAAATTCAAAATTTATGTTTCGGCACTTACTACTATTTCGATCGATAACCACAACTGGATCCCAACCACCGATACCCGTTTGTTGCGGCGGATTATTCGGGATTTCCGTTTCAGAAACTACTCGGCTCAGGAAACAATTGCACGTTGGCCGAGCGTGCGGCGGGGCGAAGAGAAGTGGATTTTTCCTTATCAGGAAGAAGCCGATGTCATGTTTAATTCGGCGCTGGTGTTTGAACTTGCCGTACTGAAAAAGTATGCCGAGCCTATTCTGGCCGAAGTGCCTAAATACTGCGACGAATACACCGAAACACATCGCTTGCTGAAATTTCTGAATTTCTTTGTACCCATACCCGATCGCGAAATTCCCCCTACTTCGCTGCTGCGTGAATTTATGGGCGGGAGCAGTTTCAGGTACTAAGCCCTTATCGTTATGCGTTGGATTATTGCTTATTGGAAATCGTTATCGGTACTGTTGGCGATACTTGTACTGAGTTTTATGAATCCGCCGTCGGTGCCTGCTGTCAGGGAATTGTTTTCTTTCGACAAAGTTGGTCATCTGATGATGTATGCGGGTCTTACGTTGATGGTATTAATCGAAACGTCGGGACTGAAGATGGTGAAAAACCGCCGGTCGTATTTCTGGGTGTTGGGGGGCGTGTTTCCGATTCTTACAGGAGCGCTTACCGAACTCTTGCAAACCCTATTGTTTGCCCCGCGTGCTGCCGAATGGGGCGACTTTTTTAGCGATGTGGCCGGCGTATTGATGGGCTGGCTGCTGTTTTTTGCCTGGCAGAAGTGGCGACCCCGATTCCGCTGATTACGATTGTATTACAAACCTTATACTATGAACACCGAACAACTTAAATTCCGAATTGCCCTGACATTGCTCAACGGGGTGGGCAACAGTATTGCCCGAAATCTGATCGCTTACCTGGGAAGCGAAGAAGCTGTGTTCCGGGAACGTAAATCCTTGTTAATGAAAATTCCCGGCATAGGTGAAGTTACAGCCGGAGGCATAGTGAATCACCGGCAAGCTTTATCGCGGGCCGAAGCCGAAATCGAATTTATTATTAATAATGAAATCGGGGTCCATTATTATGCCGACGATTCGTATCCCCGCCGGTTGCACGAATGCCCCGATGCCCCCTTGCTGTTGTATTCGCGGGGTGTGGCCGATTTGAATGCACCCCGCATTGTGTCGGTGGTGGGTACCCGTAATGCTACCGATTATGGCAAAAAGATGTGTCGCGAACTGGTAGCGGAACTTCGTTCCGTTGCAGGCCTGCTGATTGTTTCGGGACTGGCTTACGGGATCGATATTTGTGCTCATAAAGCTTCGCTCGACGCAGCCATTCCCACACTCGGAGTTGTTGCTCACGGCCTCGACCGTATTTACCCGGGGCATCACCGGTCGACAGCCGTTCAGATGCTGAACCAGGGAGGGTTGGTGACCGAATACCTGAGCCGAACCAATCCCGATCGGCAGAATTTTGTGCAGCGTAACCGCATTATAGCCGGTATGGCCGATGCCATTGTAGTGATCGAGTCGGGTGTAAAGGGAGGGGCACTTATAACAGCCGATCTGGGAAACGATTACAACCGCGATGTGTTTGCATTTCCGGGCCGGGCCGGCGACGAGTGGTCGAGGGGGTGTAATTTGCAGATAAAGAGCAACAAAGCAGCTATGATTGAATCGGCGGTCGATTTGCTGGCTGGTATGAACTGGCGTCGTCCCGAACAATTAGCGTCTTGCGTAACCCAACCTTCCTTGTTCCCCGATTTGTTGCCGGAAGAGTTGGAGGTATGTACGTTACTGAAATCCCATGCACAGGGCATTCAAGTCAATGAAATCGCCCTCCTGCTCCAACTGCCCTACAGTAAGATCAGTTCGGTATTATTGAATCTTGAATTTAAAGGAGTCGTACGCTGCCTGCCGGGAGGTATTTATAAAATAAAATAGACATTTAGTAAGTAAATTAAGATAATATACGTAAAAACGAGTCAAAACATATAAATTTTTAGTTGATAATGCGGCTTTCTTGTTAATTTACATTATGAATTGTTTTTTTTATTACTTTTGGCGAAGAACTTAACGAAAGGAGGTAGGTATGGATAAATAATAGAGGAAACGGACTATAGAAGAAAATCATTGTTTAATCAACCTGAAAATCTGAATATGAAAAAATTGTATACATGTATTGTTTGCTTGATTCTGATATTGCAGTGGTCGTGTCAGAAGGAGGAGGGTGCGAACCCCTTGGCCGAGGATTCGGCATCGAATCCGGTACGCTTTGAAATCAATGTTCACCAAACCTCCATTGATCAATATGAAACACCTGATGAAAAGTTGCACGCCGATTTTATGGGAGTACAACTTAAGAGTTTACTGGCTCAGAATGCCCGCAGCATACGTCGACATTCGTTTTCTGAAGGCAATGATACAGTATTCACCTACGATGAAATACCGTTAATCCGCGAAACCCGGAGCCGGATACTGGTTTTTGCCGACGGTACCAGTGAGACACAGCTGGAAGATTTAACCCCCGATGGAATTAATCCTCTCTATACGCTTACTGAGACTCCGCCTGCATCCGGTCAGTTTCTGTCGAGAACTCATATAAAGGACGGACGATTAAAGGTATACAACAAACAGAACGAATTATTGATTGACGAAGTATATCCTGAACAAAATTTGAACGAATTTCTCGATTCTTTGCAGTATTATGTCCAACTCGGCGATAAAGCTCAAAAAGTGATGTCGTTGCCGGTGACAAATGCTGTCGGATTACGCCGGATGCAACAGCCCGACGGGACGGTCATGCTTGAGCAACAGCTTGGCACGATGTCCGCCCCGGTGAATGCGCTCCCCGTGTCGTCGTCGCTGAAAGCCATAACTATCATGAACGATGAACTGACCCGGACGCTACGGTTTGAGTTGCACGGCAACCAACAATTGATACATCGCACCGTGTTTGTTTACGAGGACAGCTATCTACTCAACAACTATGTAAATGGTAAGGAGTATAGTTCCAATCCCCGAACCGTTGAATCGCTGACACTTCAGTTGTCGCCTGATGGAGATCCGGTATTCTACCGTTCAAAAACCTTGTATCACAGATACCAGACTGTGTTGAGAATGAATGAACCTGTTAATTGATTAGAATGAAACCAATATGAAAAAGTTACTTTTAATAATCGGAATTTTAATGGTTGGCAGCACCGGATTTTCGACCGGTCGGTATGTGTGGCTGCATGGGCTTGAAGGTGAGCATGGGTTGAACACATGGGATATCTACAGTTCAATGTTTTCGCCTCACAACGGGTACGTGTTGGAGTATTCCTCCGATAAAACCATTCCGGGAATAGCTGCCGGTTTATATGCCGGCCGGATCAAACCGGTTGTGTCGGATGGTTCCATTGTACTTGTAGGACATTCCATGGGAGGTTTGGTGGCCAGAGAACTAATGAGCCATTCTGAAAAAATCAGGGGTGTTATAACGGTAGCAACGGCCCATAACGGATCGTGTTTGTTGAAAAACACCCTGAATGGCAGTGTGGCTGATTGTTTTTCAGGCGCCATTAAAATGGCAAATTCGGCCATCGATGCATCCTTGTGGTCCGGAATATTCTCGGGTGTGCCCGTTACTTCGCTTGCAGCACCTCTGATTGCTCCGGTGACTGTTTTCAGGAACAAGACGGTAAATACCACATTGTTTTTATTGAAACACGCGCTGCAGGGAGCTACAGGGATTTACAAGTTGGGCCACCCTTGTATAAAAGATATGCTTCCGGGAAGCAGGTTCCTTACTGCATTGAACGGTAGGGCTTACGATGTTCCGGTTTTGAATATTTACGGAGCCGAAGATCATTGGCAGGTGGTGCGCGCATTGGGAAGTTTATCGCAGGTGAATAAGGTAAAAGATCCGCACCATCTCGACGTATCGTACGATAAGGAATATGTTACTGCCTTGCAGTCGGGGATGGCATTTATTTACCAGGTTCAGCATGCGCATACCTTGGTTTACAATGCATTGGGAGTTGTAGCCCGGTTTTTACCCTGGATTTGGATTACCCGGGAGTTGGTATTGAAGGCGCGTTATAACTGGGACGAGCTGTATCGATACCTGGAAACGGGCCTGCATACCGATTTGGCATCGGCTATGGGGGCAACGCGCTATGAACTGCAGAATTATTGTATTCCCAACGGTTTTGATCTGAAGCAGTTAACCTGTCGGTCGAAATACCTGCCAGTAGTTGCCGAGAACGACGGGGTTTTGTCGAGGATGGATGCTTATTGTTATCCGGTGACGAATCAAATTGTCTATAATGTTCGCGTAGCAGGAGTCAATCACCAGGAAATGGGCAATCATGTGGCGATGCGTCAGTTGATGAATGAAGTTATTAATCTAAAGCTGTACGGAGATGCCTTTGCCCAGTAAACAGATTGTCGGTTGGTTGATGAACGTGTTGCTCGGTGGTGTGGCATGCACCCCTGAGTTGCCGCCATCGGCCAACCACGACGAACCCGTATCAAGCAGTATGCTGTGGTCGGTTCGGTTACCTGGAAATGCAGGCATATACAATGAAGGAATGATTGGGTTGCCGGTAGTGAATAATAGGGTTTTGTTTCATTCGACGATTTTCACCGATCATACGGGGGAAGATAATCGTTTGCATGCTCTGGATGTGCAGTCGGGAAGCATATTGTGGACATTTCCCTCTCAGTTTCATGCCGATGAACCTTATTATTTTGATGGTAAGCCCTATCTGTATCAATCCCGCTTAGTAACCAAAATGTCGGCTTTTAGTCCGTATTCGGGTAACGACAGGATATTGATACTCGATTTGAATGAAGGTCAAAAGCTGGATCTCATCGATATGCCACCGGCAGTGTCGCGGTTCTCGTGCAGGGATGTTGCAGGAAAAGGAAGCAATGCCTGGTTTGTACAAGAGGACGAACACGCCTCCTATGTGTATAAGCTGAATATTGCTACCGGCGATACGGCCCGTATAGTCCGGTTGGCTCCGAGTCATCCTTCGGGCCGATTAGAAGTCACAACTCGCGAATTACAACTGTACGAAATCGACGGAAAGCTTTTTCTGTTACTGGGAGTGGCCGATTATGCACCCGCCCGTACGGAATTGCGTATGGTACTTGTGAATGCCGAAACAGGTTCGATCGGGTATCAGAAAACTGTCGGGCGGGATTATAACCTGAATGTGAATTATGCTGTTCTGCGTAATTCGATGATCTATTATACCTGCGGTCGTTCGGCTGGATGTATCGATCTTGAAAAAGACCGTTTGCGTTGGCAGTATTTTCCTCAGGTTCCAATGGATGATATGAAGCCAGGCCTGCTGGTGCAGGATTCCGTTGTTTTTTTATGGGGGCACCGTACCTGCGCTGCATTAGGGGCCGGTTCGGGCCGATTACTGTATGAACGCCAAATTGAATGCGCAAATGCAAGCGGGTCTACGCCCTATTTATTTGTGGTTACGCATTGTGGTGAAGCAGTTGTATTGGATCAGTACACGGGTAATATCGTTCGCACTTTTTCTACTTCACCGGGAAGAGAAAAAAATGGTTTTTCAACAGGCTGTAAGCCTGGCATAAAGGATAAAAAATTGTTTTTATTTGGATTGCATAATGCTTATTGTTTTACTTTTTAAGAAATGGAATTGAAATTTATGTATGTTATAGTCCTGTTTCTATTAATTGCAGTAGTTGTCATTGTGAAGATCAGGTATTTCACAACCGGGGCAAATACGTCATTTTCAAACAATCTCTTTAGTGATCAATGGGGTCCTGCCAATACCAAAGCAGGGAAAAGGATAATACGTCGTCATATTTATCTGCGTAAACCCCGAGTAATAAACATAACAAAAACTAATTCAGACATGAAAACTTCAAGACACGAAAGAGCTATGAACTCAGTACGATCAAGAGTTGAATATGCCATGGTAAATCAAAAGCGTTATATCGATCCTTATGTTAAACTTGATACGCTGGCCTGCGAACTGGGCACTAACCGCACCTATATGTCGAGGGTAATTAACGAAGAACACCGTAAAAGTTTTAAAAGATACATCAACGATCATCGTTTTGGCGAATTAATGCGACAGCTGATCAAAAATCCGAATTTAACACGGGAAGAACTTGTACAGCTTTGTGGTTTTAATTCGATTTCGACGATGGTGAGGGTGGTGAAGGCGAATACCGGATGTACATTTCGGGAATGGAAGAAAAGGTTATTGGATAATAAGTCGAAGGAAGATGATGAAAGTTAATTGCAAAACCACCGATAAAGTATTACTTTTGCAGAAGAAAAAAATGCTGTAAAACATGAATATACTTCTTATCGGGTCGGGAGGCCGGGAGCATGCGTTGGCATGGAAAATCAGACAGAGTCGGTTGGTGAAGCAATTGTATTGCGCTCCGGGGAATCCGGGTACAGCTTCGCTGGGAATTAATTTGCCTGTGGCCGCCGACGATTTTCCGGCGCTCAAGGCGTTGGTTGTACAACATGCTGTCGATCTGGTGGTTGTGGGACCCGAAGACCCGCTGGTGAAAGGAATTGCCGATTTTTTCGGTAACGATGAAGTTCTATGTTCCGTTCCGGTTGTGGGGCCCAACAAAATTGCCGCGCAACTGGAAGGGAGTAAGGATTTTTCGAAACAGTTTATGATGCGCCATGGTATTCCTACCGCCGGATATAAAAGCGTCACTGCCGATACGATGGCGGAAGGGATTGAATTCCTTTCCATGCTGAAAGCTCCGTACGTGTTAAAAGCGGATGGACTGGCAGCCGGTAAGGGCGTGTTGATTCTGAACGATCTGGAGGAGGCTGTGGAGGAACTGAAGGCTATGCTGAGCGGAAAGTTCGGAGCAGCAGGCACTACCGTAGTGATCGAGGAGTTCCTGTCGGGGATCGAATGTTCGGTATTTGTGATTACCGATGGTAAAAGCTATAAGATTTTGCCCGAAGCCAAGGATTATAAGCGTATCGGACAGGGAGATACCGGTTTGAATACCGGAGGGATGGGGGCTGTGTCGCCTGTCCCTTTTGCCGATGCCGTATTCATGCAAAAAGTGGAAGATCGCATTATTCGACCCACGGTGGAAGGGTTGTATTCGGAAGGTATTATCTACAAAGGTTTTATCTTTTTCGGCCTTATCAAGGTCGATGGCGAGCCGATGGTGATTGAATATAATGCCCGCATGGGAGATCCTGAGACCGAGGTGGTAATGCTGCGGTTGAAATCGGACCTGGTAGAGTTGCTCCAGGGTGTTGCCGATGGGTCGTTGGCCGATAAAGTGGTGGAGATTGACGATCGTACTGCGGTTACCGTGATGCAGGTTTCGGGAGGATATCCGGAAGCTTACCAAAAAGGGAAACCCATTACGGGGCTCGATGCGGTGAACGACAGTATCGTATTTCATGCAGGAACCGCGCTGGCGGATGGCCGGCTGGTAACCAACGGCGGTCGTGTGCTGGCCATCAGTTCATACGGAGCTTCTAAAGAGGAGGCGCTGGCTATATCCTATGCCAATGCCGGTAAAATTAAGTATGAAGGACAGTACTTTCGTCCCGATATTGGTTTTGACCTTTGAGCTCGACGCATATGGCAAAGATTCTGATAATCGACGATGAACGGAGTATCCGCAACACCATGAAAGATATTCTGGAGTTCGAGAAACATAAAATTTCGCTGGCCGGGAATGGCCGAGAGGGACTCGAAATGGCGCTTTCACAGCCTTTCGACCTGATCTTTTCGGATATTAAAATGCCCGAAATGGATGGGATGGAGCTGCTTCAGCAACTGAAAGAAAAAGAAATCGATGCCCCGGTGGTGATGATTTCTGGGCATGGTTCCATCGAAACGGCTGTTGAATCCATTAAAAAGGGAGCGTTCGATTTTATCGAAAAACCGGTGGACCTCAATCGCTTGCTGATCACCGTCCGCAACGCACTCGATAAATCGGTGCTCGTTAGCGAAACGAAAGTGTTGCGTAAGAAGGTTTCGGGGAAATACCGGATGATTGGCCAGTCGCCTGCAATCAACAAAGTTCGCGAAATGATCGAAAAAGTGGCGCCTACCGATGCCCGGGTGCTCATTACCGGTGAAAATGGAACCGGGAAAGAAGTGGTAGCCCGCTTGCTCTACGAACAAAGTAACCGGGCCCATGCGCCTTTTGTGGAAGTGAACTGTGCTGCCATTCCTTCCGAATTGATTGAGAGCGAATTGTTTGGTCACGAAAAAGGGTCGTTTACATCGGCGATTAAACAACGGATCGGTAAGTTTGAGCAAGCCGATGGCGGGACCATTTTCCTCGACGAAATAGGTGATATGAGCTTATCGGCACAAACCAAAGTATTGCGGGTGCTTCAGGAAAGTGAACTTACCCGGGTCGGGAGCGATAAAAGTATTAAAGTCAATGTGCGGGTGTTTGCTGCTACGAATAAGAATATCAAGGAGGAAATTGAAAAAGGCAATTTTCGCGAAGACCTCTATCACCGCCTCAATGTAATTCCCATTTATGTGCCCCCTTTACGGGAGCGTAAGGAGGATATTCCGCTGCTGATCGAACATTTTACGGCTCTTATCTGTTCCGAACAAGGTATTCCGGTGAAAAGCTTCCGGAAGGAAGCTGTTGAGCTGATGAAGACAAACGACTGGACGGGCAATATCCGTGAGCTTCGCAATGTGGTGGAGCGGCTGATTATTCTCTGCGGACCCGTCATCTCTGCTAACGATGTTGAACTGTTTGCATAAACTACCCCGATATGAAGCAATTAAATGAACTAACTATCGCAATTTGCAGCGACCATGCCGGCTACGAATTGAAACAGAAAGTAATGGCCTATCTGCAGGCAAAAGCCATCAAATCGATCAGGGATTTTGGTGCTTTTTCGCCGGAAAGCTCCGATTATCCCGATTATGCTCACCCCATGGCTTCGGCTGTTGAAACGGGTGAATTTGACTTTGGGATTTCTATATGCGGCAGCGGCAACGGGATCAGTATGACGGTGAACAAACATGCCGGTATTCGTGCCGGACTTTGCTGGACTCCTGAAATCGCCCGCCTGGCCCGCCTGCATAATAATGCAAATGTGCTGTCCCTCCCGGCCCGTTTTGTTTCCGAAGAACTGGCTTTTGAAATGATCGATGTTTTCTTTTCTACTGATTTTGAAGGAGGAAGACATCAAAATAGAATCGATAAAATACCTTGTTAAGAATGTCAAGAACAGAAATAGCTGCATTGGGTGAGTTTGGATTGATACGCCGGCTGACCGAAAAGTTTCCGATAACAAATGCTTCGACTGTGAAGGGAGTGGGCGATGATGCGGCCATTCTCGATTATGGAACTAAGCAGGTGCTGGTAACTACGGATCTGTTGCTCGAAGGGGTACATTTCGACCTGGTGTATGTGCCGCTTAAACACCTGGGCTATAAGGCCGCCGTTGTCAATTTTTCGGATATTTACGCGATGAACGGACGTCCGAAACAAATTACAGTCTCGCTTGGCGTTTCAAAACGTTTTTCGGTGGAGGATCTGGAGCAGATTTACGAAGGTTTGTCGGTGGCCTGCCAGCACTATGGTGTCGACCTGGTAGGTGGCGACACCTCGGCTTCGCTTACCGGGCTAACCATCAGTATTACCTGTATCGGAGAAGCCTCAAAAGATAAAATAGTACTGCGCAGTGGTGCTCAGCCTACCGATTTGATTTGTGTTACCGGCGACCTGGGATCGGCTTATATGGGATTGCAGTTGCTGGAGCGTGAAAAAATTGCATTTTCGGGTAACGATCAGGTTCAACCCGATTTTGAAGGAAAAGATTATATCCTGCAACGTCAGCTGAAGCCGGAAGCCCGTAAAGATATCATCGAAACGCTGGAGAAAGCCGGTATTGTTCCTACTTCCATGATGGATATTTCGGATGGTCTTTCGTCGGAGTTAATGCATATTTGTTCGCAAAGTAATACCGGATGCCGTGTTTATGAAGATAAAATTCCAATCAGTTATCAGGCTGCACTAATGGCCGAAGAGTTAAATATGAGCATTGTGACTGCTGCGCTGAACGGAGGAGAGGATTATGAGTTGTTGTTCACGGTGTCGATAAACGATTACGAGAAAATTATACCGCTCGAAGGAATTAATATTGTAGGTCATATTACCAAGCCCGAACTGGGATTGCACCTGATCGGCCGCGAAGGGGAAGAGATCGCATTACAGGCGCAGGGCTGGAATTCACTTCAATAAATCGGGGATGGCGTTGGCCAGGTACCACAGGATGATGATTCCAAAGGCATCGAGGCCCAAAAATACCAGTATGACAATACAACCTGCGAGAAGAATATACTTTCTGCTGTTGTTCGACCAGCTGAATCCTTTGAATTTTAAAGAAAGCATCGGGATTTCGGATACCAATAAGCCCGATAGAACCACCAATGCCAGCAGGATGAGCCAGGGGTTTTGAATAAAAAATCCCGAAAAAGAGTAGCTGATGCCCACCCAGAAAATAGCATTGGCCGGTGTTGGCATTCCTAAAAAACTCTCGGTCTGGCGCTCGTCAATATTAAATTTTGCCAGCCTGAGTGCCGAAAATACCGGAATAATAAATCCGGCAAAACGAATCCAGCCGGGGAAAGCGCTTTGTTCCAACAATGAAAAGGCAATGGCTCCGGGAGCCATTCCAAAACTGAGAACATCGGCCAGCGAGTCGAGTTCTTTTCCCATGGGAGAGTAGGCTTTCAACAGCCGGGCTGCAAAGCCATCCATAAAATCGAACAGGGCTGCCAGCAATACCGCAAAAAATGCGAATTCAAAATTACCCTGAAAGGCAAAATAGATGGCTATACTCCCCGAAAACAGATTGAGAGTGGTGATGAAATTCGGTATATGTCGGGTCAGTTTCATGCGTGGTATCGTTATTCTTTGTTTTTACTGTCCATCAGAATCGTTACAGGTCCATCGTTGATGAGCGAAACCTGCATGTCGGCTCCAAATTCGCCTGTGGCTACTTTCTTTTCCGTGATCTCCTCCAATCTGGCACACAGTTTTTCGTACAAAGCGATAGCTTGCTCGGGTCGTGCCGCCCGTATGTATGAGGGGCGATTGCCCTTTCGCGTTGAAGCATGCAGGGTGAACTGGCTCACTACGAGTATGGAGCCGTCAATCTCCAGCACTGACCGGTTCATAACACCGTTTTCGTCATCGAAAATCCTCAGTTGTACCATTTTGTTGCACAACCATTCACAATCTTCCTCATTGTCGTCGTGCTCAATACCGAGCAATATCAATAAGCCGGTGCCAATAGAACCTGTAATGCGGCTCTCTACGCTTACCGAAGCTTCTTTCACCCGTTGTATTACTACCCGCATAATTCCTCCTTTAGCTTCCGGGGAAGTTTAGCGACTACCTCATCGTACGAATGATCGATGAGCTCTTCCAGTAAGGTTCGTGAAATGGAAGGAGAGATTAAGACCGAATTCCAGTATTTTTTATTGAAATGAAAAGCAGGAGTGATTGCACTGTATTGCTCCCTGAGCTGTAGCGCTCTATCCGGGTCGCATTTCAAGGCAATCCGGAGCTCGGGGTCGTCAAGCGGGATCAATGCAAACATTTTACCCAGTACTTTAAACACCAGGGTCACTTCGTCGAAAGGAAAACATTCGGTAGTTCCTTTTCGGCTCAGGCAATATTCGCGCAGTTCTTCAACGTTCATAAGGCATCGATCATATCAGGCCGGCCGTGGGCTTATTTCACTTCTACTCCATTGGTAACTGTGGCCGAGGGTTGAATAAGAACCAGCTTTCCATCGGCATCTTCGGCCGATAAAATCATCCCCTCACTGAAAATACCTCTCAACTTTCGTGGTTCAAAATTGGCAATAAAGCAAACCTGTGTACCTATGAGCGCCGAAGGATCGGGGTAATAAGCGGCTATCCCCGATAAAATCGTACGCTCGTTTATCCCGTCGGCAATGCGGAATTGCAAGAGTTTGTCCGATTTTGGAACCTTCACACAATCCAATACCGTTCCTACCCGGATGTCCGTTTTCAGAAAATCATCGAAACTTACCGCCGGTTTTATTTCCGCGGGTTTCCAGGTAGCAACCTCGTTTGCCTTTTTGGTGTCCATCAGTTTTTGGATTTGTGCGTCAATCACCTGGTCTTCAATTTTGTCGAACAAGAGCTCGGGAGCACCTAATTTCGCTCCTGCCGGAAGTAAGTCGGTTTTACCCAGGTCGTTCCAGCTGAAAGTGTTTAAATTAAGCATTTTGCGTAGTTTTTCCGACGAGAAAGGAAGGAAAGGTTCGAAAGCAATGGCCAGATTGGCTGCAATCTGCAGACTCAGGTGCATGATAGTAGCCACCCTGGTCATATCCGTTTTTGCCAGCTTCCAGGGTTCGGTGTCGGCCAGGTACTTATTTCCGATACGGGCCAGGTTCATGGCTTCTTTTTGCGCATCGCGGAAGCGGTAGTTGTCGAGTAATTTCTCAACATCGGTTTTCACATGCTTGAATTCTTCCAGCGTTCGAAGATCGTAATCCGTAAGTTCGCCACAAGCCGGCACTACTCCGTCGTAATATTTCTGCGTCAGTACCAGCGCACGGTTCACAAAATTACCGTATATAGCAACCAATTCATTGTTGTTACGTGCCTGGAAATCTTTCCATGTAAAATCATTATCCTTGGTTTCGGGAGCATTGGCGGTGAGCACATAGCGCAACACATCCTGTTTGCCCGGAAACTCTTCCAGGTACTCATGCAACCATACGGCCCAGTTACGCGATGTCGAAATTTTATCCCCTTCGAGGTTCAGGAACTCATTGGCAGGTACATTTTCGGGCAGGATATAGCTTCCTTCGGCCTTCAGCATAGCCGGAAACACGATGCAGTGAAATACAATATTGTCTTTCCCGATAAAATGAATCAGACGGGTGTCCTCCTCTTTCCACCATTTTTCCCAACTGTCGGGCAGTAATTCTTTTGTGTTCGAAATATAGCCGATAGGGGCGTCAAACCACACATACAAGACTTTCCCTTCTGCGTTTTCGGCAGGAACAGGGATTCCCCAGTCCAAATCGCGGCTCACTGCCCGGGGCTGAAGACCCATGTCGAGCCAACTTTTACACTGTCCGTATACATTGGGTTTCCATTCTTTATGATCTTCCAGGATCCACCGGCGCAACCATGCTTCATGCTGGTCGAGCGGCAAATACCAGTGACGGGTTTCGCGCATTACCGGCACCGAACCGCTGATGGCCGATTTCGGATGGATCAAATCGGTGGGACTCAACGATGTACCACAGGCTTCGCACTGATCGCCGTAAGCATTCTCGTTACCGCAATGAGGGCATTTCCCGGTGATATAGCGGTCGGCCAGGAATTGTTGGGCCGTTTCATCGAAATATTGTTCCGAACTTTGCTGAATAAATCCTCCCTTTTGATCGATTGTCCTGAAAATCTCGGAAGCCAATTCGCGATGTGTCTTCGACGTGGTGCGCGAATAAATATCAAAGGTAATTCCAAAGTCTTCAAACGATTTTTTGATGATGCCGTGGTAACGATCCACTATATCTTGCGGGCTTACTCCTTCTTTTTTAGCTTTAATGGTTATAGGCACTCCATGCTCATCGGAACCTCCGATAAACAATACCTCTTCGTTTTTCAGGCGAAGGTAGCGTGCGTAAATATCGGCCGGGACATATACTCCGGCAAGATGACCGATATGAACCGGCCCGTTGGCATAGGGCAAGGCCGATGTAATCGTGGTGCGTTTATAAGACTTCATAAATATTCTGCTTTTACGCCGCAAAAATACAAAAAAATCAGCAGATATGCAGTGAGTTGCTTAAAAGATAAGCGGGTTGTCTCCCAATTAATGCGTAAACGAAGGCATCTCCGTGCGGGTTCCATCCGGAAAGCCTTGTGTCGCAATTCCGCCATTCCGGCCGCGGATCGGTTGCCGAATCGCCAATTGCCCCGAACCCCAGCACCGGTACTTGCTGCGCGGGCGCTTCCGGAGCGATGATTTTAGCATAGAATTCAACTTGCCAGAGAATCCTTAAATGACTGATTTGCAGAAATTAAAAAACAGTTAAACTTTTTGATGCCAGTAGTTTTAACGTATATTTGTGTATATTTGCGACTTAATACTTAATTTATATCACGATGGCAACAACAACCGACGAATCTGTATGTTGTCCTCCTTTCGACCCTGCTCCCTGGGATGACAAAGTGATTGAATGGACCGACAAGCTTTTTGTTAAACAAAAGGTGGTTAGTTTTTGGTATATTCCACTCAATTTTGGAAAAGTAATGACTATGTTGATGAAAGCAACCGAGAAACATCATGCAACTGTGCCCGATTGGTTGTGTTTGTCCGATCATACTTCCAAATGGAATATGGATCTCTACCTGGCTGTTGATCGGGAACTGCCCGGGTTCCGGCATGTAAAATTAAGCGGCAAGTACTATACCCGGGTATACGAAGGCGATTTCAGCCAAACGGGTGCATGGGGGAAGGAATATGAGCAACAAGCCAAAGAGCGCTCGCTCAAAACCGGAAAGTTGTACATGTGGTATACCACCTGTCCAGCCTGTGCCAAAAAATATGGTAAGAATTATGTCGTGTTTTTTGGAGAAATTTTATAACTAATAATCAATATAATGGCGTAATGGAAAACAAAGAAAACTGCAATTGCAACAACAATCAGGCTACAGCTACCGGAGGTGCGGTATACGGCTTGGGATTAATTGGTGCTGCCGTGTATTATATTTCGGTTGCTACCAGTTTCTGGGCAGGGGTGTTGGGAGTTTTGAAAGCCCTGGTTTGGCCGGCATTTCTGGTGTATGAGGCCTTAAAGGCATTAGCTGCCTGACGGTGAAAACCGGTTTAACCGAATACACCCTCCGGTCGCCTTTAATTTAAAATTTTAACCAAAATCCATCAAAATAGCATTAAAAACAGGTCTATTTTGATAATAAGTGCTAAAAATATGTTATAAAGCATGTTTTTTGAGAAGATTACTTGCATGAATGTATAAAACGCATTATCTTTGCAGTGTGATTTTTTCATAGTATTAGATTTAAGGTTAACAAAGATTGGTTGGCAGGCGAGCCAACCTTTCGCGTTTTATAGCGTTTGCTATTCGGGAATATGATACTTTTTTAATTCCCTTCGATACTTCTCGGTTTTCCCTTCGGTTACCTTGTCCATTAATTTCCAAAAACGGTCGCCATGGTTCATTTCGACCGTATGGCACAATTCATGTAAAATTACGTAATCCACTAATTCGGGGCTCAATATCATCAGATAAAAACTCAAATTGATGTTTTTCTGGCTCGAGCAGCTCCCCCAACGGGTTTTCCCCGATTGAATTTTCACATCTTTGAAGTTAAATCCATGGTGTCGTGCCAATTGTTCGACACGGGCAGGCAGCAATCGCCGCGCCTCCTTCTTCATAAAATACTGAATTCCTTTCCAGCAAGCCTGTTGTACTTTTTCCGACGACAAATCGGCTTCGAGCGGATACTCGATGTGCAATTTACCCTCCTGAAATTGAAAAAAAACATCCTTCCGATTGGCTTTGCTCAGGTGGACATCAAACGAAAGTGTTTTGTATCCTTTCTCCTCTGTCAGGATGCTGTTCTGACTGCGTTGTCGTATCCGGTTTTGTTTCATCAGGATACGTTCGCGAATGGAGAGTACGAAAGCGGTTGCTTCGGCCTGCGATTTGGTCACCGGAAGGGTGATTACTAAACCGTCGGGCTGTATACGCACAGCTATACGGCTGGCTCTCAGACTTCTTTTATAACTTATATTCCCAAATTGACTTAACTCGGCCGACATATTGTTTTTTCTGCAAAAATAATGGTTTTAACGGTTTTATCCTTAAATTTGCAGGCATAAAAGTAGAAAGGAAATGATTGAAGCAAAAAATATCCATCGAAAGTTTGATGAGCTGGAAGTGCTGAAAGGTGTCGATCTGCGGGTCGATAAGGGCGAAATTGTATCGATCGTTGGTCCGAGTGGGGCTGGAAAAACGACCTTATTGCAAATACTGGGTACCCTCGACGATCCCGACGAAGGCGAAGTGCTGGTGGATGGTGTCGATCTGATCAAACTGAACGAAAAAGAAAAGGCTGCCTTTCGCAACCGGAAATTAGGATTTATATTTCAGTTTCATCAACTGCTGCCTGAATTTACAGCGCTTGAAAATGTGATGATTCCCGGATTGATGATGGGTGCCGACGAGCGGAAAACCGATAAAAAGGCCCGGGAGTTGTTGGCCTACCTCCAGCTTTCCGACCGGTTGAATCATAAGCCGTCGGAGCTTTCCGGCGGCGAAAAGCAACGGGTAGCAGTGGCCCGGGCTCTTATCAACAATCCCCGGCTGATTCTTGCCGACGAACCATCGGGAAGCCTGGACTCCAAAAACAAAGATGAATTGCATCGCCTGCTGTTTAAATTGCGCGACGAATTCGGATTAACGATAATCATTGTTACGCACGACAAAGAGCTGGCGGCCTTGTCGGACAGAGTAATTGAAATGAAGGATGGAAGAGTAGCCCCGCCGGGGCTATAAGGCCGATTTTCAGTGATTTACGCTGACTTTCAAAAAGCTCATAAAAGATTGATATATAGCGATATAATTCATTTTGACTTGTCAGGTGATTTCAGTTAAAATCAGTTAGTATCAATATCGGTGGACATTTGGTGGACACGGAGTTTGTTTTTATTTTTGCATTAAACTACAAACTCCAATTATGGCAACACTCACATATACTATTTCTAAAACTATAAATGAAATTGGCAGGTCGGAAATTTACATCCGTTTTTCTGCAAGTCGTGAAAACCGTTTTCGCGTTAAATCCGGTTATTTCGTTCCTGTGAATCGGTGGTTACCTCACAAGAACATGTTGTCGATTCCAAAGATTAATACACCTGAACGAAAAGAACTACTTGAATTGGATGAAACACTCACTAATTTAAAAAAGCACATTTTTGAATCTTACGAGCAATCTGATAAATCACGGTTGAGTAAGGAATGGTTAATGATATGTGTAGATCAGTTTAAGTATCCTGAAAAGTACGTAGATCAGGGAAGTGATTTTTTTGATGCCTACGATGATTTTTTGAAGAGAAGGAATTTCTCAGACATGAGATTCCGAATGAACAAGGTTGTTTATCGGTTAATGAAAAGGTTAGAGCTTTACAAGCGAAAAACATCTCCGGAATTCAAGTTGACTTTCTCCTGTTTTAATAAAGCTTTCATAAGTGAGATTGGAGATTACATAAAGAATGAGTACGTGTATATCTCTAAGTATCCGGATATACTTATCCAGCAGCCGGAGTCCAGAATTCCCGAGCAAAGGGGCCAAAATACAATTCACGACAGATTGAAGATTTTGAGAGCATTCCTAAACTGGTGTGTCGATAACGAATTGATACCAGAAAATCCGTTCAAGAAGTTTCAAATAACGGAATCTGTTTATGGAACTCCTTACTACATTTCAATTGAGGAAAGGAACATGATTTACAATCATGATTTCAGTGATAAGAAGCACCTGGCTGTTCAACGGGATATATTTGTGTTCCAATGCTTGATTGGATGCCGGGTCGGAGACTTAATTTTGTTGAAAAAATCGAATATCATTAATGATGCGGTTGAATACATTGCCCGTAAATCCAAAGACGGAAACCCGGTTACAGTAAGGGTTCCCTTAAATGGATTGGCCAAAGAAATTATCGCCAGATATGCCAATGAAAGCACGGAGCAGCTTTTGCCATTTATTTCATCGCAAAAGTACAATGATTCTATTAAGGAGATTTTTACTGAAGTGAAAATAACCAGACCGGTAACAATATTAAGTCAGCTTACTCGAGAGCAAATTCAGGTGCCATTAAACGAAATCGCTTCATCGCACCTTGCACGTAGAACATTTATCGGGAATCTGTATAAACAAGTTAAAGACCCAAACTTAGTTGGTAGTTTGTCTGGACATCGGGAGGGTAGTAAGGCATTTGCCCGCTATCGGGATATAGATGATGACATTAAATCAGAACTGGTGAACCTGCTATTGTAGGTTCACCATTATTTCTTATTCCTATACGGGATGTGGATATGTCCCGGAACAAACATTTCACCTTCTCCGGTCATTAGCCATTGAGCGGAAACACCAAAGTCATTAATCAGGTGGGAAAGCCATACCATTTGAAAGATGTTTCTTTCCGGATTTTGACGAAGCTGGTACAAATTCCGTCTGTTGATTGAATACCGGTCTGTAAATGTTTTCTCACCTCTAATAATCTTATTCGCTTTTAAAGTGTCAATCGCTTTGAAAAAACGTAATACAATTTCCGCATTATTCATTGATGTAGCTGTTTTGAAGTTGATACAATTCTTCTAAATACTCTCCAAGGTTTGCATCTTCTTTGCCGGCCTGAACAAATGACCTGTCTATTTGAATTTGGGTCTCCTGAATTTCTTTTACGAAATCATCAGCAGTTAAATTTTTTGCCACTGCTTTTTTGTACAGTTCCAGCAGTTGTTTGAGTTGTTCGTTGTTCATATAAATCAATTTATCGTACTTTTTGCTTCAATTTTGTTTGTGTTGACATTTACTGAGTTTATGATTACATTAACTCGGTTTTTTCTGCAATAACCCGGGTTTATGTCAACATTTATTCAGTTAATGTATGCATTAATCGAGTTATGTTTTCTTTATATATATAAGAGTATTATATATGTATATATATAATATTTACTTTGGACTTTTCTGTAGTACATTAACCCGGTTAATGTTGACATTAACTACGTTTATGTTTACATTAATTGAGTTTACGTTTACATGATGCCATATTTAATATATTAATAATATATTAAAGCGGCATATTTGTAATAACTCAGGAGTTATTTGTTAGAAATATCGTCTTTCAACTGTGTTATTCTCTGTTGACAGTCCTCAACCATTGAAAGTAGTCGACTGATTTGCTCATCTTTTTCTTTGATTCTTTGCAACTGTTCAGCTATGATATTCAACAGGTTCTTAGCTTCTGATTCATCAATTGTGATGATGTCTTTTTTCTCGACATTTGTTTTAATTAATTGAATGTTAGGGAATTTTTCTTTCAATCTTTCTAACACCTCATTTGAAATTTCAAACCGACCACGTTCGATGGATGAGATATACGGCTGCTTTACGCCCAAAATGTCGGCCAGTTCACTTTGTTTGAGATTATTCTCATCCCTTAGTTTGCGAAGATCAAGTTCCATTGTTAAATAAATTTAATCGGGATAAACATATAAGTAAACCATAGGAATATATTTAAATATATTAGTAAGTTTGCATATACAATATAACACACATGCAAATATATTAAAATATATATAAGTAACAAAGTATTAATCAAAAAAGTTTTTATGTTATGAATTTATCGAACTTCTATTACAATTTGCCTGAAAGGAGTGCTCCTAAAAGCGATTTTATCAGAAAGGTGGCCCGCAGATGCAATGTAGGGGAACCAACCGTGAGAATGTGGGTAAAAGGAAAATGCAAGCCCAGTATGAGTGAACATATGAAAGTATTATCTGAGGAAACCGGAATAAACATCAACGACTTATTTTAAATGGATACCGTTTTTAATTTTTGTACGGAGCATGATACGACCAATCGGATGATGACGCAGAAATTAGAACAATTTACCATCGTCACTGATTGGCAACGTACAACCATCAAAGTTTTCAAAGGGAATGATTTAGTTCAGTCGGTTAATTTCGGAGAAATCTACTATACCATTGGCGATTTTGAAAATTTACTGAGAAACGTAGAACATAGTGCTAATCAATTAAAGGTATTCAAAGATGCTTGACCCAAACACTCCAATTTGGCAACTAACTGTAGGTCAGTTTATCGAATTAGTCGAAAGCCAACAGCCAAAGATTGAAATCAAATCAGAGCCGGAGAAAGAAGAGTTTTTAAACACCGATGAAGCCTGCCAGTATTTGAAAATCAGCAAAGCAACTCTATTCAGGTGGCGAAAGGTCGGATATCTCAAATCCGATAAGGTGGGCGGGATTCTCCGGTTCCGGAAAAGTCAATTAGATTCTATACTAACATCAAATCAATAATCATATGTTTGGATTAGTTTTTACAAGTAAAAAACGGCTTAATCAGCTGTTAATCACAAATGAACAATACAAAACAATGTGTGAGGAGCTTAACAGCGAAATTGAAGTGCTAAAAGAGGAATTATTTAAGTACAAGCCATCGAAAGGAGAAAACGGACGATTTATTAAAAAGAAAAAATCATGAGATTAGAATTGAAACAACTTAACATTACCCGCTTCAGGGGACTTCAAAACATCTTTTTTAGTTTTGATGAGCCCGAAACGTGGATTTACGGAAGGAACGGTTCCGGCAAAACATCACTCTTTGATTCATTTGTTTGGTGTTTGTTTGGAAAGGATCACCTCGGAAGAGCAGACCATGAAATCAAACCTTACGACAAAGCCGGGAAAATTATTCCCAGAACCGACGTCGAAGTAGAAGTGATTATTTTAGTGGACGGACAAAAGCGCAAACTACGTCGATGCTATCAGGAAGTTTGGGTAAAGCCAAAAACTGAAATCGAAGAGGTTTCCAAAGGGCACACAACTGAATATTTCATCGATGATGTAAAAGTCAGTAAGTCCCGCTATGATAATCTTGTATCTACATTGTGTGATGACATTGTTTTTAAAACCATCACCAATCCGCTTTTTTTCACCAGTCTGAAGCAAGACGAGCAGCGAAAACTTTTGTTTTCAATGGTAAGTATTACGGATGATGAAATAGCCGAAGAAAACGAGGAGTTTAAAAAAATACTTTCCGATTTGACTGGAATTTCTATCGAAGAATACAAAAAGTCGATAAATACGCAAAAAGCACGTATTAAACCTGAGTTAACAGGGCTGCCTGAACGGATTGCCGGACTCAAAGAAGGTATGCCTGAAATGCCGGATGAAGCAAAAATATCTTCGGAGATTTCAATCAAGCAGGCCCGGGTTGATGAAATCGAACAAGCGCTGAACGATGCTGCAACTAACGCAGAAAATCAAAACAAGGTTAGAATGTCGATTCAGTCTGAAATAAACAAACTGGAACTTCAACAGCAGGAAATTCGCTACCAGCATTCATCAAAGCTGAATGAGCAAAAAGCTGAAATTCGCTCTCAGATTGCTGAAATAGAGTTCAAAATCACCAATGCAAAGAAACAGGCTGAACTGGTGGCTAATCGTCGTATTGCTCTTGAAGCTGAGAAGGGTGCATATGAAACCAAACTTCAGGGATTGCGTGAAAAGTGGAAAACTATTAAGGCTGAAGAATTGATCTTTGATGAGCATGCTTTCAAGTGCCCGACCTGTGAGCGATTACTTGAAGCTGCTGATATTGAAGCAAAGCAGCAGGAGTTGACCGCTAAATTCAACACCTCAAAAAGTCAACGTTTGGAAGCCAATAAAACTGAAGGACTGGCCGTAGTTGAACGTTTGAAGTCAATCACCGAAGAACTTGAACAGCTTAAAGGCGGTGAAAAACTAGAATTTTTTATCGGTACCCGGTTAGACTCTCTTAAAAGTCAGTTAGCTGCTTTAGAGCAGAAAAACAATGATTTTGAAAAGTTGAATCAATACGTCGAAAACTTAAAACAGATTGAAGGTCTTAAAACTCAACTTTCGACTGTAACGAATACAGTAGATAATTCTCAACTAATAGACGAAAAGCGCCAGCTAACAAGGGAGCTTGACGAACTAAAATCAAAAGTTGCCCTGAAGGATGTTATCAACAACACTAAAGCTCGTATTGCTCAACTTGAAGAACGTGTATCTATCCTAAATCAGGAGCTTGCTTCGTTGGAACGTAAGGAATTCATTGCCAAAAAATTTGAGTTTGAAAAGAATACACGGTACGAGGAGAAAATCAATCAGATGTTCCGGTTTGTTAAGTTCCGGCTTTTCAGAACTCAGGTGGATGGCCAGATTATTCCAATCTTTGAATGTATGGTTGATGGAGTTCCATTTTCAACCTTAAACAGCGCAATGCAAATTGCAGCCGGGCTGGATATTATACACGCAATTTCCAACAAACATGGAGTAAGTGCTCCCATTTGGATTGATAACCGTGAAAGTGTGACTGAAATTCCCAAAATGGAAACTCAAATCATCAATCTTGTAGTTGACCCGAGATACTTTAAACTACAACAAGTTCAGACAGAATCGTTTGAATTGAAAACAGCATAAAAAAATTTAAACAAAAAGTGCTTATGATATAAGCATATATAATAGCAAACTATAATTTATTAATTGAAATTTATGGATAACACAACAAAAACACCCATCAGAAGAGTAGACGTTCTGAAGAAAACATTAAGTAGTGAGAGTGTACAGGAGCAGTTTAAGAATGCACTTGGTACCAACAGTAACAGTTTCATCGCAAGTATCATCGACCTTTACACAGGTGATACTTCCCTGCAATCATGCGACCCAAATTTAGTAGTAGCTCAGGCATTAAAAGCAGCAGTTCTGAAACTTCCACTAACCAAAGCACTTGGTTTTGCTTACATCGTTGTGTATAACAATTCAGTGAGGATGCCGGATGGATCATGGCAAAAAGTCCCCGTGCCTACTTTCATACCCGGCTACAGGGGGTATATTCAATTGGCAATGCGAACCGGACAGTACCGAACTTTGAATGCAGATGTGGTATACGAAGGCGAACTTCGCAGGGTTAGTAAACTTACTGGTGAAATCGCATTGGACGGAGAAAAAAAGTCCGATAAAATCGAAGGATATTTCGCCTATTTCGAGCTTCTCAACGGATATTCTAAAACACTCTATATGTCGGTTGAAAAGATGGCAAAACACGCAAAACAATACTCACCCGGTCTCAAAAACTCCAAGGATGTAACAGTAGAAAGTCTAAAGATTTTAGCTAATTCCGCTCAAAGTACCGACAAGGTTGGGTGGTTGGGTAACTTCACTGAAATGGCACTTAAAACCTGCATGCGAAACTTACTCGGGAAGTGGGGTTATCTATCAGTTGAAATGCAAAACGCTTTTTCGATGGATTCTGATGAAGCCCAGGAATCACGGGATAATGCACTGGCGGAGATTCGACCCAAGCATATCAATTTAGAAGATGTGCCTTTTGAGGAAGAAAAACCAGAAAAGCCAGAAAATAACGATGATGGACCGGGATATTAAACAAAACAAATCATGGAAATTAACTTCAATAATATACGCAAACAAGCCTGTGTTGCTTACGATAATCTATGTTCAAAAATGAACGACGAAATTGATGATGGTTATCTTAAGTTACCAGTATCTTTCATTCAAAAGGAAATGGATGTCTTAAGAGTGATAATCGGAGCTATTGCAATGTGCAGCGAGAAAGGAAACTCAGATATTACTGATGTTTTTAGTGAGCTATATGGTGATAATGGAAGCATGAAATTATTTAATGAAAACACAACGGAAGTATGACAGCACACACACCTGGTCCTTGGTTACTTGTTGAACAAGGAGACGCAAATGAATACGTTATCGTAACACCTGACAAAAAAGAATGGGTTGTTGCCTTTCGTCTTAACCCCGGTTATCCGGTTTATACACAGGAGATAGCAAATGCCAGACTAATTTCTGTTGCCCCTGAACTATTAGAGTCGTTGCAGCAATGTGTGACAGCAATGAAAGTGGTAACATCATCGGCAATTATACCATTTATTGAAAGGGCTGAAGCCGTAATAAAAAAAGCAACATTATGAAGCTTACAGTATTAGGAAGTAATAGTCGTGGTAACGGGTACGTGATTCATGATGAGAATGAAGCACTTATCATAGAAGCAGGAGTGAGCTTAGCGAAGGCTAAGCAAGCTCTTGATTTCAACATCTCAAAAGTAGCCGGGGTTCTGATCTCTCACAGTCACGGAGACCATGCAAAATATGGCAGGGACTATCAAAAGACTTTCAACATCTTCACCCACTCGCATGTAATAGAAGCTCATGGTTTGGTTGGAGCTTCTGAAATTCTGGCTGATAAAAAATTCAGGGTTGGAAACTTCATAGTTTACCCTATTCAGGCCCACCATGATGTGCCCTGCTATGCTTTTCACATATCACACCCAAAGATTGGAAATCTGTTATTCATGACCGACAGTTTTATGTTTGACTACAGTATGTATAACCTGAATCATGTGATGATAGAGTGCAATTATATCGATGAAATCATCGATTTCAACGTAGAAAATGGCATAATTCATCATAAAGTAAGAGACCGGGTTTTGATGTCACATATGGAGTTAAAAACAACAGTCCGGACATTAAAATATCAGGAATTATCGAAGGTTGACAATATCGTTCTTCTCCACCTGTCAGAGGATAATTCAGACCCGGAGCGTATGAAGCAAACGATAATCGAGCAATGTGGTCGCCCGGTCTCTATAGCAAAGCCCGGGTTGGAAATTTCACTAACTATCAATCCATATTGATTTTTACTAAGTATGAGGTTATTTGTAAAAAACACTTCTCAGGGATTAATCCCTATGTATGACGAAGATTACGAAAATAAAAAACGTCTGAAGCCCAACGAGGTATACCGTGTTGATGTTGTTAAAGCCCGAAACATCGACTTTCACCGTAAGTACTTCGCCTTGATAAACATCGGATGGGAGTACCTGAACGAAGAACAGGTTCGCTTCTTTAAAAACAACAAAGAAGGATTTCGTAAATGCGTCCAGATTGCAGCAGGGTACTATAATCTTACTTACTCCATCAAACGCAAGGAATGGGTGGAGGAATCCGTGAGTATCTCGTTTGAAAAAATGGATGAGTTTGAGTTTAAGGATTTATACAACAAAGTTCGGGATGTGATTTTTTCACTCATCGAAGGTAACGTTTCCGAGGAGGAGTTTTTATATAACCTTGCTGATTTTTAAATTTATACGACATGGCACGACCTAACAAAACCGGATTAGATTATTTCGCTTTGGATGTTACCCCGGACTCAAAGTTTGAGCTGTTGGAGGCAAAGCATGGCTTGATAGGTTTTGCAATTGTGGTGAAGTTATATCAACTCATTTATCGTTCAGGATATTACACCGATTGGAATGAAGATATGCTACTCATTTTCAAGAAAAATGTAAACGTGGAGATGGAAATTATACGAAACATAATCGAGGACTGTTTAAAGTATTCCATTTTTGACCGGGAGTTATTCGACAAGTTTGGAATCCTAACCAGTTCCGGAATCCAGAAACGATACTTCTCAGCCTGTGAGCGAAGGAAATCAATCATAGCAGACAGGCGATTTGTAATTGTTGACACAAACCAATTTAATGCTAACATAAACTGGATTAATGTATGCAATAACGGAGTTAATGTCAACATTAATTCGGTAAATGATAGTATTAACTCTTTGGTGCAGGATGAAGTAACCCAACAATCCAAACCAAAATCCAAACGGCCACAGCTTGAATACGACCTGAAAGGTATTGACTCCAACTTCCAAACTATCATAGCAGAATGGTTGGCCTACAAGAAAAGCCGGAAAGAGACCTATAAGTCTGATAAGTCAGTACAGGCATTTGCTGAAAAGCTAATCGAGATGTCTGAGGGTAGTCCTGAAGTAGCAACACAAATTTGCAAGCAATCAATGGCTAACAACTGGGCCGGAATCTTTAAACTCAAAGTAGAACATGAAAGCAATAGGAGACTTAATACAGAGACCCGTAAACAACGCATTGCAGAAGAAGCAGCCCGAATCTCAGGAACTTGCTGAAATCAGAAAGCAGTTCGGACAGTCCTACATGGAATTTGCAGTTCGTTTCAATCCTAAGATTCAGACAGCAATCCTATCTAACAATGCAGACGTGGTCAAATGCCACCACTATCCCTATCCAACACTGGCGAAGGTTGCGAAGGCTTATTCAGATATGGCACCAATCAACTGGTTGAAAATTCAGTTCGACAATCTTTGTGACTATGTTGGAGTGAGAGAGAAAATGTCGGATTACCAGCTGGATGAAATTTCAACATTATTCTACTATGATTGCTATTATTTAAACATTGCCGAAGTTGCTCTTTTCATGGCCAAAATAAAGCTCGGACATTACGGTGAGTTTTATGGAACTGTTGACCCGCTTAAAATCATGACAGCAAAGAATCAGTTTCTTTCCGAACGGCAACGGGAGCTGCGCAAGCATGAGGAACAGCAGGAGGCGGAACAACGGGAAAGAAAACGGGCTGTTTGGGCTGCCAATGCCGTTTCTTACGAAACCTACAAGGCAATGAAGCGCAAAAAGCTACGACAGAAGCTAAGGAACCTAAAGAAGTTAAGTAGAATTCGATTAAAACGAAAATGTGATGATGAACATGAACTACAAGAACTTATCTGAAATGACAATCATAGAGTATTGTCGCAGATTAAAGGAACACAAAGGTGATTTGGCAGCCAGAAGTCAATTCATCTTCAATTGGAAACAACACAAACACAAACTAAAAAATAAGTTATGCTAAAGTTAACAGTAATAGGTCATTTAGGACAGGATGCAGTCGTTAAAACATTCGGAACTGCAAGTCTCATTTCATTCTCGGTAGCTCATACTGACAAGTACAAAGACAGTCAGGGAGTGGAACACGAAAAAACACAATGGATCTCCTGTTTAAAACGCATTGGTGAAAACTCATCTTTTACAGCGTATCTGAAGAAGGGAACCAAAGTTTATGTTGAAGGTCGCTTTACGGCCAAATTATTTGAAAGTCAGGCCAGCAATTCACCTCAAATAGCACTCAATCTTGATGTCAGCTATCTTGAATTGCTGAGTGTTAAGTCGGAACCATCTCAACCCCAATCGGGTTCGGATGCTTTTGGAGAGCCAAAGCGTGTTTTAATGCCGGAACCCGGGACTAGTGATAATGGATTTCCTTTCTAAAGTATGTGGTGGAATAGACAAAAAAAGACATCACCCACCACCCCAAGAAGTAGAAAGATAGCACGATTAGACAGAATTTTCAGCCAGTATATCCGTCGTCGGGACTGCGGTTTCGCCTACGGATTCTGCATAAGCTGTGGTCGGGTTATTTACTACAATAAATGCGATGCCGGACATTACATCAATCGTCGCCACATGGCAACCCGATATGATGAGATGAACGTCAATGCTCAATGCATTCAGTGTAACAGGTTTACAGAAGGAAATATTCAGGGATACAGACGTGGGTTGATTGAAAAGGTGGGTGAGAAAAACGTCGAAATGCTTGAATTAAAACGTTTCAACTCCTGTAAAGTAACTGATGCTGAGCTGGATATGTTGATAGATTTGTTCAAGAAAAAATTAGAAACATTAGAGAAAAATCAAATTTTTTAAAATAAAAGTGCTTATATAGTAAGCATTTATTTGTATATTTACAATCATTTTGTAGTATGGAAAGCAATTTAAAAATTGTATACAAGGATATCGATTCATTAATCGAACCTACATACAACCCCCGGAAAATTACAGCTAAGCAACGGGAGGACATTAAAAAATCACTTCAAACTTTTGGTTTTGTTCAGCCATTGGTGGTAAACATTCATCCCGACAGGTTGAATATCGTTGTAGGTGGTAACCAACGCTTGAAAATCGCTAAATCTATGGGATACACCGAAGCTCCGTGTATTGAAGTATATCTTGAAGAACAAGGGGAAAAGGAGTTAAACCTCCGACTCAATAAGAATCAGGCTGAATTTGACTTCGAAATGCTCAATGAGTTCTTTGATAAAAAATTCCTTTTTGAAGTTGGTTTCACTGATAAGGAGATAGGCAAAATCCAAAGTGAGTTTGAGGAAAAATTCAAGGCCATCACCAACGACAATGCCGAAATGCCAATAGTTCAGCAGTTCAATGAGAAGTACTCAACGATCATGATTTTCTGTGATAACGAAATGGACTTAAACTGGCTGAGGAATGTGCTTAAACTTCAGAAAATGAAGGATTACAAAAACTCTAAGATTGGAGAAGCTTACGTACTTACTGTTCAACGTTTTCAGGAAATTTGGGAGGAGGCAACAAATGTCAATTAAAATAGTGTGCCCATCAAAAGGTAGGGCAGATAATGTCCGGACTACCCGGCTTATTCCATCTCTCACGCTAATAGTTCCTGCAGGAGAGTTGGAAGAGTACAAGGCGAATAATCCAAAAGTTGAAGTTGTGGGTGTTCCTTCGCATATACGTGGGATTACTCACACCCGGCAATGGATTTTAGATACCTGGGCGAGCGAGGATGTGTTTATGATTGATGATGATGTGGTATCGGTAAGAAAGAACTACTTCTATGGTGAAGGTTCCGTAACTATCGATGACCCGGAAACAATACTCGAAATCATCAATCAAACCGCCTATATCTCAAAGCAAATCAATTCAAGGGTTTTCTCCTTCTCCAAAATCAGAATTCCACTTGAATACAATGCTTTTTCACCCATAGTACATACTGGTTATATGAACGCTTCTACATCTGGGTTCATCAGGGGGCACGGACTGGCATACGACCTGAATCTATCTGAAGGAGAAGATCACTACATTTCCTGTCTCACTATCTACATGCACCGGTATTGCCTGATCGATAATCGGTATAGTTTCATTACTGATGGTAACTTCACCGCCATAGGAGGATGTAACGACTATCGCACCCGTGAGAGTATGATAAAAAACACACTCTATCTACGGCAAAAGTTCGGAGAAGCTATTCAGTACAAGCAACCAACTACCCTCAAACAGAATGTAAACATCGGAGAACGTTCACTTAAATTTCCCTATTGATTATGCAGCCATTTTTAAAAGATACATTCATCGGTATTCCATCACTTTCACGTCCGGAATACATCACAAAGAAAACCATGTCGTGGGCTAAAGAACTGCCCAATGTTAAGGTATTTGTTGAACCAAAGGAACGTTTTCTGTATAAGTATTACTTAGGTGATGCAGTTGAAACACTTCCTGAATCAAAGCAGGGCTTAATGTACTCACTCAACCACATCAGAAAATACGCTAAAGAAAAGGGGTTCAAATACCTATTCCAGCTCGATGATGATGTAGATGGTTTTGCCCGTATTGATACGGAAGAACCATTGGAAGCGTTTATGCAGACTCTTTCAGACTGCCATCAGGCTATGGGACAATTCCCATCAATCGGTGGGATACGCTTTACTCAGTATCGATACTGGCTTTACTCAAAGAAAAATATCCACAAATGGACACACCTCAATAAACCACTTCAAGGTATTGCTATGATCCGACTGGATGCCGTTGATGAGATTAATCCCGATATGCGGGAGTTTACCGATACACTCACCTCTCTATACATGTGGAAGAAAGGCTTTCATACGCTTAATTACGGCTTATCCGGCCTAAAGGTAGTGCAGAATGCCAACAAGGGAGGTTGTCAGGTTTACAACCGCAAACAGGATGCTTTAGACACTATCCACCTGCTTCAAAAGGATTTTCCCGAAGTGAAGGAAAAGCCCGGCTCGAGCTGGTTTGGTGTTGATGTGGACATCAGTTACTACTTAGATAAATATCGTTATACTTCGTTAAACTGCGAAGATGACAGCTTGCAAAATCACCTATCCAATTGTAAGTTTGAATAAATATAAAAACCTAATTTACAGAAAGATATGGAGCAAGTGACGACATTAAACGGATACGACCTGTTCGAGGTTGTTTCCGCATTTCAGAAAGAAATCCGCAGGGGTAACGAAGAAGGAGCTATGTATTGGGGTGTGGAGCTGTACGAAAGTGGTTTTATACCCTATGCATGGAAGCGAATGTTTATCATCTCAACCGAGGATATTGGTCTGGCCAATCCGATGGCAACGGTAATCATCAATTCTCTTTTCTGGCAGTATGAGAAACTTTCCTCAAACAAGGGAGACAAGAAGAAGCAGGAGCGATTGCCCTTTGTGCAGGCTATTCTGTTTTTGGTTAACTCACCCAAAAGCAGGCATACCGACTGGGCGTTGAACTACTACTTTGATTCTCACCTTTTCATTGATAGCAAGATGAAACCGATTCCGGATTACGCTTTGGATATCCACACACGAAGGGGCAAAATCAAAGGTAAAACCATCGATGACTTTTTCACTGAAGGTAGTTTGGTCGGAAATCATCAGGTGCAACCCAATGAGATTGATTACCGTAATGCTTGCCGGACACGATGGAATGATAAGGGGTGGCTGGATGCAGCAAAACAGAAGAAAGCGGAGATTGAAACGCTAAAGTCCTTCAAGTACAAAACCTATCAGCCGGAGAAAAGTAAGCCCGAACAAGCAACTCAAAGTACATTATTCGACTGAAATGGAATGACATAATATGACACATAAAAAAACGAAGTTCTCAGGAACTGCTGCGACACGGAGGAATAAATTAACCTTCGTGTCTGCTTACGATAAGTCCGCATGTAACGTGTCAGCATCATGCAGGCATACCAAAATATCGAGAAACTGCTTTTACGAATGGATGAAGACCGACCCATATTTCAGGGAACGGATAGAGGAGCTGGATGAGGAAGTACTCGACATGGCAGAGTCAATGCTAAAGAAAAATATTCACGAGCAGAAGGAAGCAAGTATTTTCTTCTTCCTCAAAACCAAAGGTAAGCAACGTGGATACATCGAAACCATCGACAACCAGCTAACCATTAATCCATTTGAGGAATTAATGAAAGCTGCAAGTCAGGTGGATGATGAATGAGAAGTATATATCTAAATTCAAAAGCTGGCAGAAGGATTGGAACCGCTTTGTGAGGGATGTTTTGAAAGCCCGGCTGGATCACGAACAGCAGGCTATCATTTCTTCGGTTCAACACAATCCAATGACTGCCGTAGCAAGTGGAACAGCACGAGGGAAGGACTTCGTGGCTGCTTGTGTCAGTATGTGCTTTCTCTACCTTACTCCCAAATTCTCTAAAGATGGCAGACTGGTAGAAAACACGAAGGTAGCAATGACGGCCCCTACAGGACGACAGGTGCTGAATATCATGGTGCCGGAAGTCAGGCGACTATTTCGCAATGCAGGATGTTTGCCCGGGCGATTGGTAGCAGGAGACATCAGAACCAGTTACGAGGAATGGTTTCTAACCGGATTCAAGGCAGGAGACGATGCAACTGAAGCATGGTCAGGCTTTCATGCTTCCAATACGATGTTTGTCGTTACGGAGGCATCAGGTATTACCGAAACCACTTTCAATGCCATTGAAGGTAACTTGCAGGGTAATTCACGGCTTTTGATTGTCTTCAACCCGAACGTTACAACCGGTTATGCAGCAAGGGCAATGAAAGCGGAACGATTCTCTAAATTCCGGCTGGATTCCCTCAATGCGGAGAATGTGGTAACCAAAGAAAACAGGATTCCCGGACAGGTGGACTATGCATGGGTAAAGGACAAGGTGGCGACATGGACAACTCCTATTTCAGAAGAGGATTTCAACGAGGGAGAGGGTGACTTTGTATGGGAAGGTAATTTATACCGCCCCAACGACCTTTTCCGTGTGAAGGTGAGGGGTATGTTTCCCAAGGTTGCAGAAGATGTTCTTATCCCTTACGAATGGATAGAGATTGCCAACCGGAACTGGGAGATTTACATGCAGGAAACACCCCTCAACCACTCCAAACTTATCATCGGTGCTGATGTGGCCGGAATGGGGCGTGACCGCTCGGTGCTTTGTCATCGTTACGGAAAGTTTGTGGAACGCTTCCAACTCCATCAATCCGGAGGAAAGGCTGACCACATGCACGTAACGGGAATGATTGCCCGGCATCTGAAAGACAAGCGGGTAATGGCTTTTATTGATACCATAGGGGAGGGGGCAGGCGTTTATTCCCGGCTCTTGGAGCTCGGTTTTGAAAATGCTGTTTCGTGTAAATTCTCTGAAAGTGCTTCGGGACTGAACGATGTAACAGGAGTTTACACCTTCCTGAACATGAAAGCTTACCTGTATTGGTGTGTTCGTGACTGGCTGGACCCGAAAAACAAAAACCATCCATGTTTGCCGCCTGATGATGAGCTGTTGGAGGAGGCTACTGAAATCAAATGGGTGTTTCAATCGAATGGTTCCATAGCTATCGAGAAGAAGGAGAACCTAGTAGAGCGGATTAAGCGCTCACCCGATAAGTTTGATGCACTGGCTAACACCTTCTATCCACACAACCACAATAACGTGCAGGATTTAAGCGGATTATTTTACTAAAATTTTAAAGTTGATGATTATGAGTGTTGATGAGATTTTTACAATGACAACCCCTGAGGAAATCATTCAGGAACTAAAGAAAGGTCGGGGAGCGGAACTTCCCGACATCAAAAAATACATTTCAGCTATTGACCCGCAAAAGCATCTTATCTTCGATGAGATAGAGCGACCAAACAAGCTGATTAAAAACGAAAACGGTGAAATCAGAACCGAAAAAGTAGCCCGGATTGCCCTTGCCCTTCAAAAGTTGATAGTAAAACGGGCGGCATCTTTTCTGTTTGGTAATCCGGTTGAATATGTACTTCAGGCAACGGCCAACGAACAGCAGAAGTTGGTGTTTACGGCTTTCCAACAGATAATGAGTGATGCGAAAATCAACTCCTTAAACCGCAAAATTGCTAAGGCTCTTTTCTCCTGCACTGAGATTGCCGAACTGTGGTATCCTGTCCCTTTAGAGGAAGGAGAGGAAACCCGCTATGGTATTGGTTCGTTGTATAAACTCCGGATGACAATACTCAATCCTATGAAGGGAGATGTACTTTATCCTTATTTCAACGATTACGGAGATTTGGTGGCTTTCTCCCGGGAATACACCACTAAGAATGCCGGAAGAAACAAACGCTACTTTGAAACATATACGGATAACTTCATCTATAAGTTCGACATTACAGAAGGTGCTGCAACCCTTGTTGAAGGTTTCCCAAAAGAAAATCCAATCGGTAAAATACCTATCGTTTACGCTCAAACAGAAACTGCCGATTACGAGGATGTTCAGTGTATGATTGAACGCCTGGAAAAACTACTCTCTAATTTTGCTGATACCAACGATTATCATGCTTCTCCTACCATCTTTGTCAAAGGTGCCATCAAAGGTTTCTCAAAGAAGGGAGAAAGCGGAAAAATCCTTGTTGGAGAAAAGGAATCAGAAGCAAACTATTTATCGTGGACACATGCTCCGGAAGCTGTGAAGTTGGAGATTTCTTCTTTGCTGGACTTAATCTATACCATCAGTCAAACTCCAAATATCGCTTTTGAGAACGTGAAATCCATCGGCACCGGAATATCCGGAAAGGCTCTTAAACTGATGTTTCTCGATGCTCATTTAAAGGTGCAAGACCACATGGAGGTGTTTGATGAATACCTTCAGCGCAGAACATCGGTTGTTAAGGCTTTCATCGGTCACTTCAATACTAAACTGGCTTCAATTGCCAAAGCAACAGATATTGAATTCATGATAACTCCTTTCATGATGGATGATGAATCCGATAAGCTGGAAGTGATAATGACAGCAACCGGAAATAAAGCTGTTATGTCTCAGAAAACAGGGGTCAAGATGGCCGGATTTGTTGCTGATGCAGAAGCTGAACTCCGACAGATTCAGCAGGAAGAAAAGGAGCTTAACACTATTCAATCTTTCCCCATATCCGTATGATAGAAGAAGCATTGATGCAGGTTATCAGAGAGATTATTCAGGAAAAACAGTCAGCAGGTAAATATCCCACCCATGCAACTAAAAGGGATGTTTACGAAAAGGTACGGCAAGCGCTCAATACTCTTTGGGCGCAAGGCCGTATCAGGGTAGGAGATACGATTAACGACAGATGGATTGAACCCGTATGAACAAAACACAATACACCGTTAAGGAGATTGGCATTAGCTACGACCGCCAACACTACCAACGCATCGAGCAGTATATTCTACAACTACAAAAACTCTACTTGTCGGCCATCAATGAAGCTGCAACAATAGTGGATGGAATAGTAGCAAGTCCTGCTGTTCCGTTTGCCTTTGAGAACTTTCCCAAAGCCCAGCGAAAGGTGGATTCCATCATCAACCTAATGAACGCTCAGATGTATTCCCACATTCGTGAGATGTCCCGGCAGGAATGGCTTGCTTCGAGCTTTAAAAACGACCAAATCGTCGAATTTATGTCTCAGGCAGCCAAGCTGTCATCCGAACAACTTTCACGCTTTAAAAACCGAAATATGGAGGCGTTGAAGGCTTTTCAGGAAAGGAAAATAAACGGACTGGGACTATCTGACCGTGTGTGGAACTACTCCCTGCAATTCAAAGGAGAACTGGAACTGGGAATCGACATCGCATTAGGTGAGGGACGATCTGCTGCTCAGCTTAGTCGGGACTTACGCCAGTATCTTCAAAATCCGGATAAGCTTTTCCGGAGAGTGAAAGACAAGCACGGAATTCTTCACCTATCCAAAAACGCCCAGAAGTATCATCCCGGCCCCGGTGTCTATCGAAGTTCATACAAGAATGCCATGCGTCTCACCAGAACGGAGATTAACATGGCATATCGTGTAGCTGATTATGAAAAATACCAGCAATTGGACTTTGTTACCGGAATTGAAATCATTCGGTCAAACCGTTTCTTCAATTGTCCGGTATGTGAATCAAAGAAAGGGAAGTATCCTAAGACCTTTCGATTCATTGGATGGCATCCACAGTGCAGATGTCATGCGGTGCCGGTGGTAGAGAATATCTTGCAGTGAGTGGCTTATCTGTCGGTTAACTACCGGCAGGGCAGTCCACTCGATTACCAGCATGGCCGTTTAGTCGTTATACAGTTTTCATTTATTTTAGTCGCATTAATTTTCTGTTTGTCAACGCAATAAGTCTTCTTTTTTCTTGTCTTTTCTTTTCTTGTCAGCCAGCCGAAATAGCCAGATAAACTTGTCTAAACGAACAAAGCTAAAATAATAAACACTTCACAGTGCATTGTTTTTTTTATTTCAAAATGCACTTTAACCGTCTAATCAAGTAAAAAAACAATGTACTGTGACCGCTCTGCCTATTATCAAAAAGCTATAAAAGCCACAGCAAGGCGTTTAAAATAAACACTAACTTGCTGTGGCTTCTTTTGCTTTTTGGGCGATTAAAATTATTGTTGTTTACAGAAATTTATCTGTCATTTTTCTTTTTCAGTTATATCCAACGGTGTACTTTAGTACAATAATGTAAGTAAGGATTTGTATGTACTGATTTTAGATATTCTTCTTCCAAACGAACCTGAACCTGAAAAAGCAGGGTTGATGAAACGAATACCAACAAGGTAATTGCATTGGGGAAAATGAGAAATACCCCTGCCAATGTAACAAGCATACCAAAAAATACGGGATTACGGGAAACTGAAAACAAGCCGTTTGTTTTGAGTTCGGTTTTTGCAGAATGGTCAATTCCTACCCGCCATGAGTTACTCATTTGTACCTGCGCCACGATAATCCATAAAAGTGCAAGGTGAATGAATGCGAAACCTACATATTTCAGGATTGATATTTCGAGCCATGTAAAGGGTGCGAAATACAGCAAACACTCGGGATAGAAAAGATTGACCAATGCCACGATAAAAATCAACGAGGTAATGGGGACAGATACTTTACCTAAAAAGTCGTGTGCCGAATCGGTATTTTTAAACACGTAGGGATTAATACCTGTTTTGCGTTTTACACTTACCGATGGAATTACAAACACGATTAGGAAGTACACGACCAAAAAAGAAAGGATATATATTTTAGTAATCATATTTTTTAATTTTTATTTTTTCAATATCCTCAGGGCATTGAAAATGGCAATCAAGGCAACGCCAATATCACCAAACACGGCTTCCCACATGGTTGCAACACCTAAAACCCCTAGAACAATGAAAATAAGTTTTACACCCATGGCGAAATAAATATTCTGCCAAACAATGCGTCTCGTTATTTTTGCAACGTCAATGGATAAGGCAACTTTTAAGGGTGAATCTGTCATTAGCACTACATCGGCTGTTTCAATTGCTGCATCGGATCCAAGTGCTCCCATTGCTATTCCTACATCCGCACGAGCAATCACAGGAGCATCATTTATTCCATCCCCCACAAAGGCAACTTTGCCGCCCTTACTTTCGGCGATTAATTGTTCAATATGTTTCACTTTATCTTCCGGCAACAGTTCGTAGTAAAAGCTGTCGATACCTAATCTTTTTGCAAAGGCTTGTGCGGCAAATTGATTGTCGCCAGTAAGCATGACCGTTTGAATATTCTTTGCTTTTAGGTTTTCGATTGCTTCAATGGCATCATCTTTCAGGGTGTCCGAAATGATGATATAGCCAGCATATACATGATCAATGGTCACATGCACTACAGTTCCATCCACCTGACAAACCGAATGCTCGACGTTTTCTTTGTGTAGCATCTTGTCATTGCCGGCAAGTATTGTTTTTCCATCAACGGTAGCTTTAATACCATGTCCTGAAATTTCTTCAGTTTTTGTAATTTTAGCCCTATCAATTTTACCTTGATACGCAACTGTAATGGATTGTGCAACCGGATGATTCGAATTGGCTTCAGCATAAGCTGCATATTCCAATATTTCTTCTTTCGAAAAACCGTTGGCCGTAACTACCTCTGAAACTTTAAATTCTCCTTTTGTAAGTGTGCCTGTTTTATCAAACACTACGGTAGTTACCTGTGTCAGTGCATCCAAAAAGTTAGACCCTTTTACTAAAATCCCTTTCCGGGCAGCTAAACCTACTCCGCCAAAATAGCCTAAGGGAATACTTATTACTAATGCACAAGGGCAAGAAATAACCAATACAACCAGTGCGCGGTAAATCCAATCGCCAAAGGTTTGTCCACTAAATAAAAGCGGTGGCACTATAGCCAGAAGCAAAGCACCAATAACTACTATCGGTGTATAATACCGGGCAAATGTTGTAATGAATTTCTCGGTTTCCGCTTTTTGTGAAGTGGCGTTTTCGACTAACTCAAGGATTTTTGAGACAGACGACTCTCCAAATAATTTATCGACTTTTACTGTAAGCAAGCCGGATTGATTAATCATTCCGGCCATTACTCCATCTTTTTCAGATACTTTTCGGGGAACACTTTCACCAGTTAGTGCTGCGGTATCAACAAACGAAGTTCCATTGAGTATTGTTCCATCGAGTGGTACTTTCTCGCCCGGCTTAACGATAATGGTGTCTCCAACTTTCACCTCTTCGGGAGAAACTTTGACTACCTCCTCACCTGATTTCAGATTGGCATAATCGGGTTTAATTTCCAACAACGATTTGATTGACCTGCGTGATCGACCCACTGCAATGTCCTGAAACAATTCACCTGTCACATAAAATAGCATCACTGCCACTGCTTCGGGCATTTGATGAATAGCAAAAGCTCCAAGTGTAGCTATGGCCATTAAAAACTGTTCATCAAAGAATTGGCCTCTAATGATATTTTTTACAGCAGAAGCTATCACATTCCAACCCACAATAAGGTAGGCGGTAACATATACAGCGTATTCAGCGAGTTGAAATGGGGTGTTGTGTAGCTTTTCTTCAAATACTATCCCGATAACCAGTAAGACCAAAGCGGAGGCAGCTTTAATTATGGTTCCTTTATTCTCTGCAAGTTCGTTTACTGAGACCAATGTTTTTACATTCTCAAAATCTTGAACTTCAACGTCCGGTTCAATTGCTTTAATCTTGGCTTTGACTTTTTCGATATTATTTGCATCAATTGTCATGGTGGCGTTTGCGAAATTTACCGATACGAATTTCACTTCTTCCATTTTTGACAGGCTGTTTTCAATCTTAGATGCACATGATGCGCAATCCAAGTTATTCAATTTATATTTTTTCATATTCGTTCTGTTTTACGAAAATGTTCGATTTTGTGAATAGTTAGTCATTTCTATTTGTATTTTTTGACTGTAAATATACCACTGTTTGTTTAGTTGGAAGTTGGCTGTTGTCATTTTCAGTTCGCAGAAAGAAATGCCTTTTGGCTATTTATCTTTTTCATTTTTTTACCTAAATCGAATCTATAACTCACCGATAATGCCGGATAAAGGGTTTCTATCATGAGAGCTGTAAGCGTAAGATTATCTGTGGCAGTCCATGATAATCCTTCATGAAAGTTTCTACCGTCATAAGAACCAAAAGCAGTGAATTTTTCAAAGAAGATAGCAGATAAGCCCGAAAGGAAAAATGGTTGGTCTAAATCCTTAAATACAGATGCAGCGCCCACATAACCTTGTAATGCAACTTTCTCGTTAAACTCAAAAGTTTTTGTCAGCATCCCATAAACCGATTGGTCATTTCCACCTGTACGAACACTTCCTGTTCCGATAATAATACCCGGATACCATTTGTCTTCTTTTTCAGCTAAAGCCTTTATACGTAAACTCCATATCGGTTTTTTAGCCTTGAAGGCGTAACCTACTCCCACATCCATCCATTTGAATACACCATAACGAACATTTGCAACAGTGTATTCGTCATCGGATGTAGGCATTCCTAAAACCGATACAACCAAATTGTTTTTTGCAATAATACCGCCACTGCTGCCACCCGAACATGCCGGACAATTTGGACCGCACTCCTGTGCATAACCCTTGCCGAAAATAAAAAATACTCCTGCAATTACAACACATACTTTAATCAAATTTTTAGTTTTTTTCATGACTCAGTTATTTAATATTTATTGCAAAAGTAATGTGTATTTAATGCAACTTGTTTGCAAACTTCTTACAGTGGTTGCACACTCCCTTAATAACATAATTTATTGTTTTTGTTTCAAATCCAACAGGTAACGTAACTTTAGGTATCGAAATATCTCTTAAACAATACGCACGATTACATACGGAGCAATAAAAATGGACATGTTGCCATGCAGTGCTGCAATCACACTCTTCAACGCATACCGAATATTTCAATGACCCAGAGCCATCATCAACCGTATGTACTATTAAATGGTTCAGAAATAGTGTCAAAGTCCTAAATAGGGTTGACTTATTAATGGTCTCCAATTCGGCTTCCAAATCTAACAAACTAAAAATCTCTGTCTTATTAGAAATGGTATCAAGAACCAACAGCCTAATGGCTGTTGGTTTGATACCGCTTTTTTCAAGTCTATTTAAATACTTATTTTTTTCCATCGTTGTAAAAGTTGATAGGAAGTATTCATAAAAAAGCTGACTAATCTTGCATTATAAAGCTACAGCCGACAGTTCAGCAAGTGCCTTTTGATAATCGCGTTCAGCTTCCAGAGTCTGGTTCATCATATTGTAGTACAGACCCAATTCGACTATGTAATTTAATAGGGAAATCTCACCCGCATCAAGTGCTTTCTTGAGCAACTCTGTGCTGTTTGTCATTGCTAACGATTTTCGGTATGATTCAGCTGTGATTTTCAGACCTAAAGCACGGTTGTACTGAATTTGAAGCTGGTTGTAAAATTGTAGCTTACTATCCGTTTCGCGTGCTTGTGCTGCAACAACCGCTGATTTTGCCTGTTTCACACGATTTTTGTTTTCCCACAATGGGACTGAAACACCCATTGCAAGTCCCTGAAATCTTTGTCCAACCACATTTTCAGTCATATAGCCAGCCGAAAATGTGGGTAAACCTTTAGCTTTGTTCAATGATACCTGCTTTTGGCTCACCACTACTTCTTGTTTGATATAAGCAAGAATAGGATTTTTTTGTTCTGCTTGTAGATACCAATCTTCAAAATTGAGCGGAAGTTGTTGTTGCTGATTCAATTGATAGTCATCCATTACTATGTCCATGCCCCCATTCAGCCTTTTAAGTTGAGACAATAGTTCATTGCGTTCAACATCAATGCGAGCCATTTCACCGTTTATTGTAGATAAACTCAATTGCGCTTTGTTGTACTCTAACCTATTGGCATCTCCACTATTTAAACGGTTTTGATATCCTGAAGCAATAGTTTCGGCATGTTGCAACCTTATCTCTAATTCCTTTTTCAAGGCATTAAAATAAATCAGTTCGATGCAATACTGTTTTGCTTCCAACAGAATATTCATTCTTTCGGCTTTGTATTGCCATTCGACTAAAGCGTTATGTTCATCGGCAATTTTGCTTTTCATACCTGTTATGGTCGGAATATCAAAAGTTTGAGAGATACTGAAATCAGTGCGATTTCCAATAGTCGAAGGGTTTCCCCAAAGGTAATTAAATCCAACTTCCGGGTTCGAAAGGTATATTCCGGTTTTGTTTTCTAACTTTTGTGCTTTAACAGTCTCTTTTAGTGCTTTTAAAGTGTTGTTGTTTTCTTCAATTGCTTTCAATGCTGTTGTAACATTGTTTTGGGCATTAAGCGAGATGCTCGCAAATAATGCCATTATGCTGATTATTAATGTTTTCATATTAATCTTGTTTGTTGATTATTAAATCATCTTGCATTACTTCTCTTACAATCTCTTTGTTTGTAAGAAGATACATAATAGGAATGATAAAACCGTTTAATAATGTTGATGTTAACAATCCCCCAAGAATAACTTTTGCCATTGGACTTTGTATTTCATTTCCCGGCAAATCGCCACCTAACGCAAGCGGAACCAATGCAAGTCCGGAAGACAATGCGGTCATCAGGATAGGATTCAGACGGTCTAAGGAGCCATGTATAACACTATCAAACTTGGATAAACCTTCGTCCTGCAAATCGTTATAGCGCGAGATGAGCAGCATTCCATTTCGTGTTGCAATACCAAAAAGCGAAATAAATCCGATAATTGCCGGAATACTTATTATTCCTCCTGTAAAATAGATGGTAAAAATTCCACCTATAAGCGCTAACGGAAGATTTAATAATATAACTGCTGATTGCGTTACACTTCTAAATTGAGCAAATAACAGCAAGAATATTACCATGATTGAGAAAATAGAAGTTATAAGAAGCGTTCGCGATGCTGCTTGTTCACTTTCAAACTGACCGCCATACTCTATATGATAACCTTCGGGCAACGTTATTTTTTCGTTTACCGTTTTCTGAATATCATTTACCACGCCCCGCAAATCACGCCCGGCCACATTGGCAGAAATAACAATCTTTCGGGAAACATTTTCTCTGTTGATTGTATTTGGACCTGTTGATGAAGTAACTTCCGCAATATTTCCCAGTGGTATCATTCGTCCATTGGCATCTACTATCAAGTTTTTGATTCTGTCGGCGGTTGCCCTGCTGTCGTCACTTACTTTAAGAGTAAGATCGAATGATCTATTTCCTTCATAAACCTGTGAAACAACCTCCCCTGCCAACATGACATTAACAATCTCGCCAAATTCGGGCAGCGTTATACCATATTTAGCCATTGCTTCCCTTTTTGGTTCAATTTTTAATTGTGGGCGTTCTATCTGTTGTTCTACATTCAGGTCGGCAATACCTTCAATGCCCTCAACAGAAGCTTTGATTTGGTTTCCTAATGAAAACATTTTGTTTAAGTCAGTACCAAACAACTTGATAGCAATATTGGCTCGTGTTCCTGATAGCATAGCATCGATACGGTGGGAAATAGGTTGTCCTATCTCGATATTTACACCAGGTAATACTTTCATTTTTTCACGAATTTCAACCAATACTTCATCTTTTGAGCGTTTGTCAAGTTCAAACGGAGCTTCTATTTCCGACACATTCACCCCCAATGCGTGTTCGTCCAGTTCGGCACGACCAGTTTTTCGTGCAACAGTTTTGACTTCGGGAATTGAGAGCAGAATATTTTCGGCAATACGACCTATCTTATCCGACTCTTCGATTGAAATTCCGGGCACTGTGCTTATGTTAATTGTAAATGACCCCTCGTTGAAAGGAGGTAAAAAACTCCTGCCTAAGGTAAAGAAAACAATCATAGAAATAACCAAAACTCCACCAGTTACGCCAAGTACCCATTTTTGGTGAAATAGCGACCATCTTAATGACTTTTCATATATCGTTTTAAGTTTTCGCACAACATACGGTTCCTGATCGGGTTTATTTCCCTTTCGGGGTTTGCCTAATAAATAACTGCATAATACAGGGGTAAGTGTAAGTGCTACAATAGTAGATGCGACGAGTGCCGCAATAAAAGCTACACCAAGTGGTGCAAGCATACGCCCTTCCATTCCCGAAAGAAAAAACAAGGGAACAAAACTGGCTATGATGATGAGTGTTGAGTTCAGAATTGGCATACGTACTTCTTTTGAAGCTTCGAAAACAACTGTCATTATTGTTTTTTGCTCTTCCTGCGGTTTTTGTCTGTTTTCCCTCAACCGTTTGAATATATTTTCGACGTCCACAATGGCATCATCCACAAGCGCACCGATAGCAATAGCCATACCGCCCAAACTCATGGTATTGATGGTCAGCCCCATAAATTTAAGAGAAAGTATCGCGAAAACTAATGAAAGAGGAATCGTAACAAGTGAAATAATGGTCGTTCGTGCATTCATTAAAAAGATAATCAACACGATTACCACAAAAAGCCCTCCTTCGTAGATTGATTTTTGTACATTATCGATTGAATTATTAATGAAACGGGCCTGACGAAAAATATCTGTGGCTATTTTCACATCGGCAGGTAATGTTTTTTGTAAATCGGCAAGAGATGCATCTAATTTATCCGTTAACTCCAATGTGCTGGTTGAAGGTTGTTTTGTGATTGTTAGCAAAACTGCTGATTTAGCACGATTTGAAGCAATACCCAGTTTAGGAGCTTTGTTGCCAATTGTTACATCAGCTATGTTTTCAAGCAATATCGGAATGTCATTTGTTGTTTTAATGACTGCTTTACCTAATTCAGAAATCTTATTGGTGGAAAGTACCCCCCGTATGATATATTCGTTACCATATTCGTATAAAACACCTCCGGCTGCATTCTGATTCATTTCAGTAACTACGCTCATTACTTCATCCATCCCGATGCCATAATGTTTCATTCTTTCAGGATTCATTAAAATCTGGTATTCCTTAATTTCCCCTCCCAACACAGTAACCTGAGCCACACCACCGGTTGATAATAAGCGAGGTCGGATAGTCCAGTCTGCCAACGTCCTTAATTCCTGCAAAGAAGTTGAATCTGCGGTAAGACCAACAATCATTACTTCTCCCATTATAGATGATTGAGGTCCTAAAGTCGGGTTGCCAACATTTGAAGGCAATGCATCTTGCACCACAGCTAACTTTTCTGATACAATCTGCCGATCGCGGTAGATGTCAGTTCCCCAGTTAAATTCGACCCACACAACAGAAAACCCTGTGGTGGAAGATGAACGGACACGGCGCACGTCAGTAGCTCCGTTCAATGCTGTTTCCACCGGAAATGTAACTAAGCGTTCAACTTCTTCGGGGGCCATACCTTTGGCTTCGGTCATTACCACCACAGTTGGTGCATTTAAATCGGGAAATACATCTACCTCCATATTGGTAGCGGTATAAGTTCCCGCCAGCATTAACAGAGCCGATGCCACCAAAACAACCAACCGATTGTTCAGTGAAAATCTTATTATTTTATTCAACATAACATTTCGTGTTTAAAAAATTAATGATTGTGACCTTCTGGCATAACCGTTGACGTAGCAGCCAGTTTTACCTGATATACACCTTTGGTAACGACCTTATCACCAGTATTTAATCCTGTAAGAATATGTACTCTTTCTCCGTTATTCTCACCAAGTTCAACTTCTTGCTTTTTATATCCTTCTTCATCTAACTGCAAATAGACAAAAAACAAACCTTGTTCCTCCGTTATTGAAGATACAGGAATAGAGATTACGTTATTTTGCGGGTTTGATAAAAGATAAACTTCTGCAAATGCACCCGGAATAATATCACCTATATTGTCAAATTCAAAAGTTACAGGGATGTAAAAAGTTTTATCTCCCGAAGATTTTCCATAAGATAATAACTTACCGTTCAAATTGGAAAGTTTATAAACAGTTTTATCGTATGCAAGCTTAAAGTTGGCAGTGCTTATGCTTTTTAGCACTTTGAAATTATTCTCGGACACCTCTGCTCTTAATTGTAAACGTTTGTTTTGTGAAACTGTAGCTATGGCCTGCCCAACAGAAACGTACTCACCTTGAGACACCAACCTATTTTTCAGGAATCCGCTAATAGGTGAAGTTACACTAACACCTCTTGCCGTATTATTGGAGGCTTGTGCATCGTAAGTTGTTTTTGCAGTTTCGTAGCGAAGCTTTACTTGTTCAAACTCTTTTGTAGAAATAATCTGGTCTTTTACAAGATTTTCGGCACGTTTATACTCTTTAAGCGCTGTTTCGTAAGCAATCTTGGTTTTAGCAGCTGGGTCTCCATCTAATAGCTTTTTTGCAGAAATCGAAACAATAGATTGACCTGCACTCACGGTAGCACCTTCAGTAATTGAGGAATTTGTAAATGATACAATTCCATTTGAAGTGGCTGCAATAACTACTTCATTGCCCTGTGGTACTTGTATTTGTCCACTTGTTTTAATGGCATTATAAAAAGTTCCGGGAGAAACGGTTTCTGTAGTAAGCCCTGCTAATTTTGCTTGTTTTTTTGAAAAGGCTATTTCATCGGCGTGTTCACTTTCCTTTTTATTTTCTGAACTTTCTCCTTCCACATGTTTAGCCCCTTCTTCATCTTTGGAGTGGTCATGTCCATCACCTTCCGAATGTTCCTGCTCACCCTCTTTTTCTCCAGCTTCGGTATGGGTATCAGCAGCATGTCCGTGTTCGTCCGTTTTTCCTTTGCAGCCAGTAAAAACAGCCACACATATCATGATTAAAAAAATGATACTATATTTTAATGTTCTCTTTATTGAAAAAGATTTAATTCTGTTTATCATCTTGTTTTTTTTTATTTATTAAAACTTTATTTATTTCTCTGTACGAAAAAATTAATGTTTATTTGTTTCGGTGTTTTCACTTCCATGGTCGTGTCCATCACCTTCTACATGTTTAGTTTCTTTTTCGTGTTTTGAGTGGTCATGTCCATCACTTTCAGAGTGTTTATGCTCTTCGGCTTCGATATGGGTTCCAGGAGCATGGTCGTGGTCGTTAGTTTTTTTTTCTTTGCAGCCAGTAAAAATAGCTACACTTATGATGATTAAAAAAAGAGTGCTTGCTATCATTTTATTTTTCAATAAAAATTGAAAGTTATTTGTTGACATAATACTACAGTTTAATTGTTTTTAAAATTCGAATAATAATTTTTAAAGTTTTGCTTGTTCTGAAAATACACAACATCCGGTTTGTTTTTAGATTTAAGTCCAATAAGTGCATTGGATTTGAATATAATTTTACCCGTCAGTGCGTCTTTTGAATAGGCTAATTCGCTAAAATGGTATTTAATCTCTACTGCACATTTGTTTGAGCAAACATAAAAAACATTATTGTTGATTGAAATTGCCTGTGTTTCGTGTGGTTTGTGTTTGTCGCCATTCATGCATACATAATTATGAGGGACTTCCTTGTCCCAAAGAAAGTTTTCCTGATAATAACATTTAATATCACACCAGAAATAATACACAGAGTTAAAAACAATTGACGCTAAAATTAATGAAATGAAAATTGAAAAAAGTATCTTGTTTGATTTCTTGTCTTTTTTTAGCTGTTGCTCTTTAACCAGTATTTTCGCTTTCTTTTTATCTTTCATGCGTTTATTCATATATTTTCAATTGTCGCATAGCCTTATCCCGCTTCAACGGGAGAACACGCATAGACATGATTTCTTTGTCTAAACCACAGTTTAAATGCTTGTTTCTTATTTGAAGAAATTGTTGGAAAACTTAAATGGGTATAATAATTTTATTCAGCAAAGATTGCTGTTATTATACTACTGGAGGAGCTCTTAATCCTAAAGAACTATAAATATAAGAAGAAAAAATAAATGGGGTATCTGGTAGTAATATCTCAATTGGGTTGAGAACCAAATACTTGTTAAATAGTTCGTCCGCTGTATTAATAAAAACATCAAATCCATAGTCATATACAATACTCTGATCTTCTTTGGTATTATTGCTCAGCGGTAATACTATTGCTTGGGTTAATAAACAATTATTTGACTTTGTATGACTATCATGTTGATGATTCTCACTTTCGTTAATATCATCGGTTTGACAATGACTACTTATTATGCAAATTTGGGATTTGCTTTCATGATGATGATGTGGTACAACAGCATAAACCAATAAAAAGATATTGGTTATAAAAGTAATTATATATGCTGTTCTCTTGAATTTCATAATATTTTGCTTGCAAATATATGATTAAATCAAATTATTTCAGTTCTATCTGTTTAAGTTTTGTATATAATTAATGTTTCTTTTTAGTCAAACGATTTTTTAGTGAGAAAAGTTTATTTTTTTTTCGGCTTGCTGGTAACGCCGAGCACTAAGTGCATACCCGATAGGGTTGCGCTTAGTGCATGTGTGCGCCCTGCATGAGCAGTGCGCACCTGCTGCAAAGCAAGTGAAAAATTGCAAAAATACAAATATTTTTG